>Ga0233385_1000222_pt1 | contig 31885 bp, 32 predicted proteins | sample ElkDunMinimDraft_16_FD_191543 | JGI IMG/M metagenome (GOLD analysis project Ga0233385, IMG submission 191543) | Fecal eukaryotic communites from dung pellets of Tule Elk in California, USA - Elk Dung G36 | ecosystem: Host-associated > Mammals > Digestive system > Large intestine > Fecal | place...
CGCCATCAGCAGGTCGGTCTGCTCGGTCTTGGTGGGCATGCCGGTGCTGGGACCCGCGCGCTGCACGTCGACCACGATGAGCGGCAGCTCGGTGGTCACCGCGAGGCCGACGGTCTCGGCCTTCAGCGCGACACCCGGCCCCGAGGTCGTCGTGACGCCGAGCGCCCCGCCGAAGGCGGCGCCGAGCGCCGCGCCGACGCCCGCGATCTCGTCCTCGGCCTGGAAGGTGCGGATGCCGAACCGCTTGTGCTTGGACAGCTCGTGCAGGATGTCGCTGGCCGGGGTGATCGGGTACGAGCCGAGGAACAGCGGCAGCCTCGACTGCACCGAGCCGGCGATCAGACCGTAGGCGAGCGCCTGGTTGCCGGAGATGTTGCGGTACACGCCGGGGGCGAGCTTGGCCGGCTTGATCTCGTACGAGACCGAGAAGGACTCGGTGGTCTCGCCGTAGTTCCAGCCCGCCTGGAAGGCGGCGATGTTCGCCTTGGCGATGTCGGGCTTCTTGGCGAACTTGGTCTCAAGAAACTTGATCGTCGCCTCGGTGGGGCGGTGGTAGAGCCAGCTCAGGAGCCCGAGGGCGAACATGTTCTTCGACCGCTCGGCGTCCTTCTTGGACAGCGCGAAGCCTTCGAGCGCCTTGACCGTGAGCGAGGTCAGCGGCACCGCGTGGACCCGCCACTCGGAGAGCGAGTCGTCCTCAAGGGGACTGACCTCGTAGCCCACCTTCTGCAGGTTGCGCTTGGTGAACTCGTCGATGTTGGCGATGATGTCGGCGCCGCGCGGCAGGTCGGAGAGGTTCGCCTTCAGCGCGGCGGGGTTCATCGCGACCAGGACGTTGGGGGCGTCACCCGGTGTGAGGATGTCGTGGTCGGCGAAGTGGAGCTGGAAGCTCGACACACCCGGCAGGGTGCCTGCGGGGGCGCGGATCTCCGCGGGGAAGTTGGGCAGCGTCGACAGGTCGTTGCCGAACTCCGCGGTCCCGGCGGTGAAACGGTCACCGGTCAGCTGCATGCCGTCGCCGGAGTCGCCCGCGAACCGGATGATCACGCGGTCGAGTTGCTGAACCTGCTTGGTCACAGCTCAGTCCTCCTCGACGCGACAGGGCGCCGTTGCTCGTGGCACATTCTTTTTTCCATGCTAGATCCTCGGGGTCACGCGTAGTCTTTTCGCGTTCCACTCGGCGGAGGAAAGTGACCTTTGTCCCATATCCTTAGTGGCCGCTGAGTCGAATCTGAGTCGAAACCTGGGCACGGACGTCGCGCGTCGCGGCCGTTGTACGGTCTACGGAGAGGTCGCGATCACGGACGGTCGGCCTGACACAGCCCGGCCGCGAGCCGACACAGGTCAACGTGCAGGCGGCCGAAGAGGACGGTTGGGATCACGATGCCCAACTATATGTCCCGTCGCGGAGATGCTCTCATCGCCTCCAGCTATGGCCCCATAGCCACAGGTTATGGCATGGATCGCTTTTTCAGCACGTCCGACACGGTCCCGGAGTCGTGGTCCGGCCCGGTTCCATCGCGTGGGAGCCATACAGTTCCGGGACGGTGACAAAGGTATAACCCCTGGAGGCGATCTCACGCAGGATCTCGGGGGCCGCGTCCACGGTCGCGCCGTGAACATCGTGCATGAGGACGATCGCCCCCGGCGTGATCCGGTCGAGCAGCTCGGGACGCGCGGAGGCGTTGGAGCCGAGGGCGAAGAAGGCCGCCCGCGCCCCGTGGGCGCCGAGGACGTCGAGCAGCCGCCCGGTCTCGGGACCCGGCCCGTCCTCGTAGGTCAGCGCCACGCACCTGACCCGCGCGCAGTCCACCCCGCCCGCCTTGGAACTGCGCGCCGCGGGCCTGTCCCCGCCTGCCGCGCGCATGTCCTCCCGCGAGGTGAGGGTCGCGCCTCCCACGGCCGCCTCCCACGGCCGCCTCCCGCGCCCGCAGCCCGGTCGCCGACAGCAGCGGCGCCGCGGTCGCGGACGGTACGGCGACCGCGACCCGGCCGGTCACCCCCGGGCTCACCTGCTCGTCGTCGAACTCCACGACGAGGTCGCCGCGCGGGTTGAAACCGATGGAGTCGAACGTCGCGGGGGTCGGCTTGAGCGCGTCGGGATTCACCGGCGAGCCCCGCAGCGCCAGCTCCTTCCCGACGAGCCCGGCGAGCGCGGCCGGCGCCGTGCCGTCCCTGAGCAGGCCGGGGGAGCCCAGGGCGCGCCCGATCGCCCGGTCGTACCAGAGGGTGGTCCTGGACTCCCTCCAGCCGGAGCCCGTGGACCGGCCGATGCGCAGCCGTACCCCCAGGACCTCGGGGCTCGCGGCGGCGAGCTGCCAGTCCACGTTGAACTCGGGCTCGGGCAGGGCGCCCCTGGAGACCTCCCGGGTGAACCGGTCGAGGCTCTCGGCCACCGTCTCGCGGAGCTTCTCGGTGAGGGGAGGGGCGTGGGAGACGGCGGGGTAGGCGGCGTGCACGCGCCGGTCCTTGCTCCCCTGCGTGTTCAGGCTTCTCGTGCTCATGCCCTGGACCGTGGAGGGGTCCACGTAATCGATCAGTGTCGGCTCTGAGGGGAGGAGGGGCTTGACAGAGGGAGAGGCGGTGGCCACGCCGCAACCGGCCAGCATCGCGGCCATCCAAGCGATTCCTCCGGTGAATCGCGCTTTAGGCATGAAGTGACGCTATAGGGGGTTATAGCGTGTTTTGCTGTTACTTGATGTGAAGTGGACAGAGGCTTTAGCCGTTATGCGGCCGGTGGTTTCGCCGCGTGACGGGGAGGGCGAATACTGCTATAGGTAGGGCGAGGGTGGCGGTCCCGAGGAGGAGAGGCCATGAGCGGATATTTCGGCTCTTATGTGGTTGTCCTCGCGCTGTTCGCGATCGGTCTGCTGATCGTCGCCGGGGCACTGCTCATCAACCGGGGCCTCCGGCCCAACCGCCCCACCCCGGAGAAACTGCTCACCTACGAGTGCGGAGTCGACCCGGTCGGCGACGGCTGGGCGCAGTCGCAGATCCGCTACTACGTGTTCACCTACCTGTACGTGGTCTTCGCGGTGGACGCGGTCTTCCTGTTCCCCTGGGCGACGATCTTCGCCCAGCCCGGCTTCGGGATGACCACCCTTGCCGAGATGTTCGTCTTTCTCGGCTTCATCGCGCTCGGCATCCTTTACGCCTGGCGCAAGCGCGTGCTCACCTGGACCTGAGGGCCCATGAGACCGGGCGAGCGCGAGCACCGACTCTGAAGGAGAATGCGTGCCATGGCGGATCTCCCGATGCCCACCGTGGGGCCAGTCTCGCGTCTGGCCCCCAAGCCCATGCGCTTCATCCTCAACTGGGGGCGCCGTTACTCACTGTGGGCGTTCAACTTCGGCCTGGCCTGCTGCGCGATCGAGTTCATCGCGACCTCGATGAGCAGGCACGACTTCATCAGGTTCGGGGTCATCCCGTTCGCCAACGGTCCCCGGCAGGCGGATTTGATGATCGTCTCGGGCACGGTGACCGACAAGATGGCCCCCGCGGTCAAGCGGCTCTACGAGCAGATGCCCGACCCGAAGTACGTGATCTCCTTCGGAGCCTGTTCCAACTCCGGCGGCCCGTACTGGGACTCCTACTGCGTGACCAAGGGCGTCGACCAGATCATCCCGGTCGACGTCTACGTTCCCGGCTGCCCGCCCCGGCCCGAGGCACTGCTCCACGGCATCATGATGCTCCAGGAGAAGATCGCCGCGGAGAACCTGAGTGATCGCTATGCCTGACCTCCCCGAGTCCCCGCCCCCCTCCGGTCCCGGTCCCGGTTCCGATCCTGGTTCCGCGGCCGCTCCCGCTCCTGGTTCCGGCCTCTCACCGGCGTCCTCACCCGGCTCCGGGCCTGGTCTCCCGCCCGGCCCCGGTTCCGCGCCCGATTTCGCGTACGGCGAGGGCGCCCGGCTGTCGGAGTCCTTCGGCCAGATCACGGTCGAGGTGGATCCCGACGGCTGGCTCGGCCTGCTGGAGTCCGCGAAGGCCGGGGGCTACGAGTTCTTCGACTGGCTGACCGCGGTGGACGAGTCACCGGAGGGGTTCGCGATCGTCGTCCACCTCTTCGCCCCCGTCTCGCACGCCCACCTGCTGCTGCGCACCCGGGTTCCCCGCGCCGACCCCCGGCTGCCCAGCGCGGTCGGTGTCTTCCGCGGTGCCGACTGGCACGAGCGCGAGACCTTCGAGATGTTCGGTGTCGTCTTCGAGGGCCATCCGAACCTGGTGCCGTTGCTGCTCCCCGAGGGCTTCGAGGGCTTCCCGCTGCGCAAGGACTTCGTGCTGGCCGCCCGGGTCGCCAAGGCCTGGCCGGGCGCCAAGGAGCCCGGAGAGTCGGGCCACGGCTCGCCAAGCCGTCGCAAGACGCTCCCGCCGGGGGTGCCCGCCGACTGGGGGCGCGAGAGTGACACCTGAGACGCTCAGGAGACCGTCTCGCGCCCGCGAGACTCCGCGCGTGCCGCACGACGACCCCGCCCGGCCGTCTCGCGCTCGCGTGGCTCGCGGGGACCTGCGTACGCCGCGTGACACCCCGGGGCCGTTGTCGCACGACGACCCCGCCCGGTGGCCTCGCGCTCGCGAGGCGCGTGCGACCTGTGTGATCCGTGGTGGCCGGGGAGTCTCCCCGAGGGAGCGGAGGTGCCCGTGATCGCCGAGGTGCTCGACGTCGTGGTACGGCTCGTCGTGATCGTCGCGGTCTTCCTGGTGCTGCCGCTGGTCGCCGGGCAGATGGAGCACAAGGTGATGGCGCACATGCAGGCGCGCCTCGGTCCCATGTACGCCGGGGGTTTCCACGGCTGGGCCCAGCTGATCGCCGACGGGGTCAAGTTCATGCAGAAGGAGCAGGTGATCCCGGTCGCGGCCGACCGCCGGGTCTTCACCCTCGCCCCCGGCGTGGCACTGATCCCCTATCTCCTCGCGATGGTCGTCATCCCGATCGGACCCGGACTGGTCGGGGTCGACCTGGACGTCGGGCTGTTCTTCGTCCTCGCCGTCATGGGGGTCGGCGTGCTCGGCTCGATCATGGCCGGGTGGTCCTCGGGCAACAAGTACTCCGCCCTGGGCGGGATGCGCTCGGCGGCCCAGCTCATGGCGTACGAGCTGCCGCTGGTCCTCGCGGCCTCCAGCGTCGCGATGGCGGCGGGCACGCTCTCCCTGCCGGGCATCGTGGAGGCCTGGCAGTGGTGGTGGCTGCCCTGGCAGGCGATCGGCGGCGTGGTCTTCTTCGTCGCCGGGCTCGCCGAGCTGCGCCGCCCGCCGTTCGACATGCCGATCGCCGACTCCGAGCTCGTCATGGGCCCGATGACCGAGTACACCGGCATGAGGTTCGCCCTGTTCATGCTGGCCGAGTACGCCGGGATCATCGTGGTGGCGGCGCTCACCAGCGTGCTCTTCCTCGGCGGCTGGCACGGCCCCTTCCTGCCGGGGCCGGTGTGGATGCTCCTCAAGGTCTTCCTGCTGGTCTTCGTGATCATCTGGCTCCGGGTGAGCTATCCGCGTCTTCGTGAGGACCAGCTGCAGAAGCTCGCCTGGGTCGTCCTGGTGCCGCTGGCACTCGTCCAGCTCGCGCTGACGGGAATCGTGGGCATCGCCATTGCTTGATCGTTTTTGTCCTATTTCGCCTAGCTGTTTCCATGTCGTCCGGGGCGTTTACTGGATGATCTGACGTTCGAAGTCTGCACACAGGGCAGGGAGTTACACTCTGTGACACCACTTGCCAAGGACGGAATGCATGACCCTCGCGCTCGCCGTGGAAAAGGATGAACTGGTCGTCGATGTTCCGGAACATCCGCCGGTGCGGCTGCCGCTCACCGGGGAGAGCCGGGCCAGCACGCTTTTGATCTTCGGCTATCCCGGCAAGGGAAGGACGAGATACGGCCTGGCGGTGCTCGACGAGGCCGGTCTGGTCATGTTGGAGGCCCCGGGATCCCGCTCGAAGAAGGCGGTGAAGGCGTTCGCCGCGGACCACGGGCTGGAGTTCGAGTTCCGGGCGTTCGAGACACCGCAGCATGCCAGGGTCGCCCTCGCCCGCAGGTCGCCGAGGTGGCGTGCGGTGACCTGGCGCAGGGCGCCCGCGCCCATGCCGCGCCTGCGCGTGCCCGGCGCGAGAAGCCTCAGGCCGCCCCTGAGCTCACCGAAGGTGTGGTGGCGCGAGCAGTTGCTGTACGTGCTCATGTGGGCGGTGCTCGCCTACGGGGCGGTCTTCGTGACGCTCGTGCTCCTCAACCTGACCGAGACCCGGGCCGACGTCACCCGGGGGATGGAGCCGCTCGGGGTCGCCGGCCTGGTGCTGGCCGCGCTGACGGTCGTCGGGGCCGTCATCGTGGTCGGGGTCGGCCGGCGCAGGTCACGCAACCAGACCGCCCAGGGACGTGTGCTCACGCGCGAGGGCCAGCCGCACTGCCGCCTGGTGGTCGTTCACGGCCGCCTGCTGCTGGAGACCGCGCGCAGGACCCGCGAGCTGGAGGCGTCCGAGCTCCTGCTGTACTCGGCGGGGTCAGGGGAGACCGGTCTGCTGGTGGGCGGGGAGCTGTTCCACCTGCCGGGACGCTGGGACGAGGTGGAGGTCGAGCGCTTCGCCGCGGGAAACGACCTGGAGCTCACGATCCGCACGCTGACGCGCGAGGAGTATCTGGACCTGACGGCGCGGGTGAAGGACGCGGTTCCCTAGAGCGCCGCCGGTCGGCCAAGGCCCGAGCGACGTTCCGGCCTTGGAGCGAACAGCGGGTCGCACCGGGCCGGTCCGGCCGCGGCCGGTGTTGATCGACGCTCCGGTGGTCGCGGTTCCCTACTGCACGATCCGCAGCATGATGTCGGAGGCCGTGGGCCGGTTATCCGGCTCCTTGTCCAGGCAGGCGGCGGCGAGCGGGCGCAGCGACTGAGGCAGGGCCATCAGGTCCGGATGATGGTTGATCACCCGGTTCAGGATGGCGGGGATGGTGTCCTCCCCGAAGGCGACCTTTCCCGAGGCGGCGAAGATCATGGTCGCGGCCCAGCTGAACACGTCGGTCTCCGGGCCGACCGTCCTGCCCGCGAGCTGCTCGGGCGACATGTAGGCGGGGGTGCCCATGATGTTGCCCGACGTCGCGGTGACCTGGTCGAGGGCTCGGGCGATACCGAAGTCGATGACGCGGGGACCGTCGGCGCCGATCAGCACGTTGGCCGGTTTGAAGTCCCGGTGCACCACGCCGGCCCGGTGGATCGCGGCCAGCGCGCCCGCGGTGGCGAGGGCGAGCCGGGTCAGGCCGTCCTCGTCGCGCGGGCCCTTGTCGCGGACCAGCCGCTCCAGGGAGTCGCCTTCCACGTACTCGCTGACGACGTACGCCTGGTCCTCGTTGATGTTCACGTCGAGCACCCGTGCCGTGGAGAACGTCGCCACCCTGCGCGTCGCCTCCACCTCCCTCAGGAACCGTTCCCTCACCACCTCATTGCCGTTGAAGTGCTCGTGCAGCACCTTGATCGCGACTTTCTGCCCCTGCGGGCTCAGCGCGAGGTGAACCGTGCCCTGGCCGCCCCTCCCCAGGTTGCCGATCAGCCGGTACGGCCCCAGCCAGCCCTGGGTGGTGGGGGTGTTCCGGCTTGGGGAGGGGTAGGCGGACCCGCTCTGGGCGAAGGGGGCGTGCGGGTCCTGGGAGGTGTGGGTGGGCTGGCCCTGGGCGAAGCGCTCCTGAGGGAGGTGTACGGATTGGCCCTGGGCGAAGTGGCCCTGGGAGGGCTGGGGCGGCGCGTACCGCGACGGCCGGTCGTCATGACGAGGTTGTGGCTGCGACCGGTACCCGCCGTGGTGCGACGGCGGCCCGGGGAGCCGCGGCGGTGGCTCGGGGAGCCGCGGCTGCGGCCGTTGCGCGGGCGGGTGCAGCATCGAGACCTCGGTGGGACCCGTCTGGTACGAGGGCGTCAGGGGTGGTCGCTGGACGTGGCCGTACCCGGGAGACTGCGGCCCCGGATGGAACGCGTAGGAGGTCCCCTGCGAGAAGACCGACCCCCTGAGGATCAGCGCGTGGCCCAGCCCGCCGAGCCAGCCGGCGAAGAGGCCGATCGCCGCGATGGTGTCCAGCACGATCGGGATGTCGTCGGAACTCCCGTAGACGGTCGCGGCGGTCATGAAGATGCCGACGCCGAGGCCGTAGAGGACGGCGGCGAGGGCCAGCAACGGGCTCCGCAGCTTGCGCGCGGCGTGGCCGATGACGAAAGGCGTCCCGATGCCGCAGGTCAACAGGGGTACCAGCGCCCACACGACGCTCCACGCCGTGTTGGATCGTGCCGGGGGTCGCGACTGCCAGGCCGGCCCGTACTGGTGGGACATGGGGCGAACAATACGATTTTTTCAGGATCTCTGCAGACGCTTCGGTGGTGAGCCGGCGATTGGGGGTCGGTTATCGAACACACAGTCTGTGGATAACTTCTGTGGATAACTCGGTTCTCCCGTTGATTCCCCTGTCATTACGGTCTCGTGGTTCCACGCATTCCCGAGCGCCCCACTGTGCGTCATGATGTTGAGTTGTGGCATGGATACCAGGAGTGGGATTGGTGAAGGGGCTTTCCGTCACCCTTCGCCACATGCTGAGTAGGTCGGTGACTCAGCAGTACCCCGAAGTCCGGCCGGAGCTGCCCCCGAGGAGCAGGGGGGTGATCGCGCTGGTCGAGGAGAACTGCACGGTGTGCATGCTCTGTGCCCGTGAGTGCCCCGACTGGTGCATCTACATCGACTCCCACAAGGAGACCCTCCCGGCCCCGGAAGGTGGCCGTCCCCGGGCCCGCAACATGCTCGACCGCTTCGCGATCGACTTCTCCCTGTGCATGTACTGCGGGATCTGCATCGAGGTCTGCCCCTTCGACGCGCTGTTCTGGTCACCGGAGTTCGAGTACGCCGACGGTGACATCCGTAACCTTCTCCACGAGAAGGACAAGCTCGCGGCCTGGGCGCAGACCGTCCCGCCGCCTCCGGCCCACGAACCCAACGCCGAGCCGCCGAAGGAGCTCGCGACCGCCTCCCGTCCGGTTCGCCCCCGGCCCACCTCTTCCGGGCCTGCCTCTTCCGGGCCCGCTTCCCCCAGACCCGCTTCGAGCGTCCGGGCGATCCGGCCACCGGGTGCCCTTCCGAAGAAGAACGATCCGTCCACAGGCGGGTCGTCCGTCGAAAAGTTATCCACAGGTGGGGGTGACACGCCTCCGGAGACGGCCGCGCCGGGGCAGACTCCTCCCACGGATCCGAGTGGAGAGCCCGAGGAGGAGAAGTGACCGAGGTGCCGTCCTACCTGTCGCCGACCGGGCAGGAGATCGTCTTCCTTCTGCTGGGCGCGATGGCCGTCGGGTCGGCGCTGCTCGTCGTGACCACCAGGCAGCTCGTCCACGCGGCCCTGTGGCTGGTCGTCTGCTTCGGCGCGCTGGCCGGGTGTTATCTGGTTCTCACCGCCGAGTTCGTCGCCTGGGTCCAGGTGCTGATCTACGTCGGCGCGATCGTGGTCCTGCTCCTGTTCGGCATCATGCTCACCCGCGCTCCGATCGGCAGGAGCGCCGACCTCGACAGTCCAAACCGTCCGGCCGCGGCGATCGTGGCGATCGCCACCGCGGCCGTGCTGGTCACCGTCGTCGTCGACGGCTTCCACATGGCCTACGTCCCGCTTGAGCCCGGTGGCGGCTCGGCCGGCGAGCTCGGCTCCAGCATCTTCCGCAACTGGGTGCTGCCTTTCGAGGCGCTCTCCGTCCTGCTGCTCGCGGCTCTGATCGGCGCCATCGTCCTGTCGCGCACCGACATCCGGGGGAGGGACTGACGTGCACGTCGTCTACCCGGCGGTCGTCTCGGCGCTGCTGTTCTCCATCGGCGTGTACGGGGTGCTCGCCCGCCGCAACACGATCCTCGTGCTGATGTCCGTCGAGCTCATGCTCAACGCCGTCAACCTCAACCTGGTCGTCTTCGACGTGTGGTTGCGCGACCGGCTGCACAGCGGGCAGGTCCTCACCCTCTTCGTCATCGTGATCGCAGCCGCCGAGGTCGGCCTCGGTCTCGCGATCATCCTCGCGCTCTACCGCAACCGCCGGACCGTCGACCTCGACCGCCTCCGCTCCCTGTCCGACTCCACCGACCCGGCCCCGTCCGGCTCAAGCGACCCCGTCCCGCCTGGAAAGACCGACCCGGTCCCGGCCGGAGAGACGGACACCAGGCAGGGGGACGCATCATGATCACTATTGCCTCGCTCGTGATCCTCCTGCCCTTCCTCGCGGCGGCCGCCGGGCTTCTCGGCTCCCGATTCCCCCGGCGTCCCCGAAGCGTGACGCCCCCGGAGGCCGGTGACCGCACCGCCCCCCAGCCCGGCGCCTCAGAGCCCCGCACCTCAGAAATCGACGCCTCCGAGCCCGGCACCTCCAGTGTCGGCACCTCCAGGGTCGCCCTCACCCCTGACGCCGACGCCAACCGCAGGGCCGCCTGGATCGCCGTGGTGCCCACCGCGATCTCCGCGGCCCTGGCGATCTGGCTGGCCTACGCCACCTGGGCGGCGGGCAGGGGCGGAATCGAGTCGCCCGCACCGGCCGGGCCGGGGGCTCAGGGAGCGATCGACGGTGTCAGCGCGACGTTCGCCGTCATCGAGACGGGTTCGGTGCCGATCTCGGTCGGCCTGCTGGTCGACGGCCTCGCCGCGTCGATCGCCGTGCTCGTCGGCGTGGTCGCGCTGGCCGTGCAGGTCTACTCCGTCGGCTACATGCGCGGCGACCGGCGCTACCCGTCCTACAGCTCCTTCATCAGCCTGTTCACCAGCGCCATGCTGCTCGTCGTCTACGCGGCCGACCTCCTGGTCCTCTACGTGGGCTGGGAGATCATGGGGCTGTGCTCCTACCTGCTGGTCGGGCACTGGTGGGAAGACCGGGCCAACTCGCGAGCGGCGATCAAGGCGTTCCTCGTCACCCGGATCGGCGACGTCGGCTTCCTGTTCGGCATCTTCGTTCTCGGGACGGCGGCGGGCAGCTTCAGGATCGCCGACGTCATCGCGAAGGTCCCCGAGATGTCGTCGGGCACGCTCATCGCCGCCACCATGCTGCTGCTGGCCGGGGTCGCGGGAAAGAGCGCCCAGGTGCCGCTGCACGTCTGGCTCCCCGACGCGATGGCCGGACCGACACCGATCAGCGCCCTCATCCACGCGGCCACCATGGTCGCCGCGGGCATCTTCGTCGTCGCCCGCCTCTACCCGGCCTTCCTCGGCGCCCAACCGACCCTGGACATCCTCGCGGTCCTGGCCGCCCTCGGCATGCTCGGCGCGGCCCTCGCGGCCCTCGCCCAAGACGACCTCAAGCGCGTCCTCGCCTACTCCACGATCAGTCAGCTCGCCTACATGGCCGGCGCGCTGGCCGCGGGGTCCCGGAGCGCCGCGGTCTTCCACCTGATCACCCACGGGGCTTTCAAGGCACTGCTCTTCCTCTGCGCCGGTGCCGTGATCCACGCGGTCGGCTCCAACCTGATGAGCATGATGGGCGGCCTCAGAAGGGATCTTCCCGTCACCTTCGCCGCGATGACGATCGGCTTCGCCGCCCTGGTGGGCCTCCCCCCGGCGAGCGGTTTCTTCAGCAAGGACGAGGTGCTGGTGGCTATCGAGCGTTCCCTGTCCTCGGGGTCGCTGACCGGCGCCGCCGCCCTGCTGCTTTACGGTTGCGCGCTCACCACGGTCGCGGTGACCGGTGCCTACGCCACCCGGGCGTGGCTGCGCACCTTCTTCGGACAGCGTGCCCCCCAACCCCACCCCCTCCCCGAGCTCCAGCCCGCGTCCGGCACGCCTCACGCCGTCCAGACCGCTGTCCCCCCCGCCGCCTACACCGCCGTTCACGAGGCTCCGGCCACCATGCGCTGGCCCATTCTCGTCCTGGCCGTCCCGGCCCTGCTCCTCGGCCTCGTCCGGGTCGGCGACGTCCACTGGGGCACCGCCGCCCTCGGGCTCGCGGTGGCGCTGCTGGGTGCGGGGGTGGTCTACGCGGCGTGGCGCTCCGACTCCATGCGCGACCCGGCCCGCCTGCTCGGCCCCTTCAGAGCCCCGTGCGAGCGCGCCTTCTACGTTGACTCCCTCTACGCTGGGCTCTTCGTCCGGCCCACTCTGCTCCTCGCGAGTCTCGTCGCCCGCACCGACAGTCGTGTGGTGGACGGTGCCGTGCGCGGTTCGGGCCAGGCGACCCTGGGCCTGGCGAGGCTGGTCCGCCTGGCGCAGAACGGCAACGCCCAGCTCTACATCACCGGCCTGCTGGCCGGAGTCCTCCTGATCGCGGCGTGGGCGGTGATTTTCAGATGATCTTTTTGCTGTTCTGGGGCATCGTCGCTCTCGTGGTGCTGCTCCTCATCCGTCTGGCGGTGATGCGCCGTTGACCCCCTCTCCGCGACCGACCCCGACCCCGACACCGACCCCGACACCGGACGCCGCACTGAACCCGGCACCGACCTCGGCTTCGGACCCGGCACCGACCTCGGCATCGACCCCGGGACCGGGGGCAGTGCCGAGGTCGACACCGGACCCGAGGCCCGGCACAGAGGCGGATCCGACGCCCGGATCCGGTGAGGTGGCCACGCCATGAGTTGGCTGCTGATCGCGCTCCTCGGCGTGCCGCTCGCCGGGGCCGCCGCGCTGCTCGCACCCTCCGGAGCGGACGCCGCGGCCAGGGGACGGCTGCTCAGGGTGCACGGCCTGGTCGTCTCCGGGGTCACGTTCGCGCTGTCGGTGCTGCTCGCCGCCACGTTCGACTACGGAAACGCCGCCCGGCTGCAGTTCGTGACCGACCTGGCCTGGATCCCCGGCCTCGACCTCAGCTTCCACCTCGGTGTGGACGGGATCTCGCTGCCGCTGGTCGTGCTGACCACGCTGCTGACCTTCCTGTGCTTCGTCTACCTGTGCCGGGGCAGCGCCGACGGCCCCGGACAGCTGCTGGCGTCCCGGCCAGGAGGCAACCGGCCACGGGCGCTGGTGTTCACGCTGCTCGTCCTCGAAGTGGGCATGATCGGCACGTTCCTCGCGCTCGACCTGCTGCTGTTCTTCGTCTTCTTCGAGGTCGTCCTCATCCCGATGTACTTCGTGATCGCCATCTGGGGTGGGCGTGCCCGCCGGGCTGCGGCGATCAAGTTCATCCTCTACACCCTGCTCGGCTCGGTGGTCCTCCTGCTCGGCCTGCTGCTCATCTGGTCGCAGACCGGCACCCTGGACATGACCGCCCTCGCACAGGCGAGGGGGACGGGCATGTCCCCCTCGGTGCAGATCCTCGCCTTCCTGGCCGTCGGCATCGGTTTCGCGGTCAAGGCCCCGATGTGGCCGCTGCACACCTGGCTGCCCGACGCCCACACCGAGGCGCCGACCGTCGGTTCGGTGCTCCTGGCGGGTGTGCTGCTCAAGATGGGCACGTACGGCTTCGCCCGCATCGCGATCCCGGTCCTGCCCGACGGCGCCGCCGCGGTGGCGCCCTGGCTCGGGGCCTTCGCGGTGGTCGGCATCGTCTACGGCTCGCTGGCCTGTCTCGCCCAGCGCGACCTCAAGAGGATGATCGCCTACTCCTCGGTCGGCCACATGGGGTTCGTGCTCCTGGGCTTCGCCACGCTCACCCCGGCCGGGATCAACGGCGCCCTGTTCGGCAACATCGCCCACGGCCTGATCACCGCCCTGTTGTTCTTCGTCGCAGGAGCGATCAAGGAGCGCTACGGCACCTCCGACATCCCGGCTCTGGGCGGCGGCATGATGACCCGCCTGCCCCGGCTCGCCTCCCTGCTCACCTTCGCCTGCGTCGCCTCGCTCGGGTTGCCGGGACTCGCGGGCTTCTGGGGCGAGATGCTGGCCCTCCTCGGTGCCTTCGAACCGGCCGCGGGCCTGTCCCGCCCCCTCTACCTGGCCTTCATGGCCCTCGGAGGTCTCGGTACCGTGCTGACCGCCGCCTACTTCCTGCTCATGCTCTCCCGCGTCACCCACGGCCGGAGCACCGAGACCGTCCACGTCCCGGTCCTGGCCGCGGTCACGGCGGGCGGTCTCCCCTCCACGGGCCCGACCGGTGAGGAGGACGACCACGAGGCGACGCCGACGGTGACCCCGGGCGCGGCTTCACAAGCGACCCCGGGCACGGCCTCGGCGGTGACCCCGGGCACGGCTCCGGCGGTCACCCCGGACACGACGTCGCGAGTGATCTCGGGCGCGACCGGCACGGCCAGATCGCGCATGCCCGACGTCACGGGCTACGAGCTGGCCGCCTGGGTGCCGCTGATCGCGCTGATCCTGCTGTTCGGGCTCTGGCCCAAGGCGCTTCTCCTCCTCACCGATCCGGTGGTCCGGACCCTGGTGGGCGCGCCATGATCCAGTCGATCGACTACTACGCGGTCGCACCGCCCCTCATCCTCGCCCTCACCGCAGGGCTCGTGCTGCTCCTGGACGCCTTCCTGCCCCAAAGGCCGTACGTCAGGACGGCACTCGGCGCGGTCACACTGGCCGGGGTGATCGGCGCCCTCGCGGTGGTGATCTCGCAGGCCGTACGCGCGGGAGACCCGCTGAGGACCTTCTGCGTGCCCGAAGGGCTGCTCGGCCCCTCCCACGCGGCGATCGGCGCCATCGTCCCCCCGGTCACCGAGCCGCCGGCGCCCACGGCCGTCATGGCCCCCTGCTCGTTCGTGGTCGACGACTTCACGCTGGTCTTCGCCGGACTCGCGCTGTTCGCCGGGATCGTCGTGGTGCTGCTGTCGGCGGCCGAACTCTCCCGCGGCGACATCCCCGTCGGAGAGTGGTACTTCCTGCTGCTCTGCACGCTGGCGGGTGCCGTCGCCCTGCCCGCCTCCCGTGACCTGATCATGCTGGTGGTCGCGCTGGAGCTCGTCTCGCTGCCGGTGTTCGCGCTCACCGCGCTCAAGCGGTACGACGGCCGAAGCTCCGAGGCGGCGGTCAAGCTCTTCCTCGTCTCCGTGGTCTCCACGGCGGTGATGCTCTTCGGGGTCTCCCTGCTGTACGGGACGACCGGCACCGTCTACCTCGACCGCATCGCCCACGTCCTGCGGCAGGACGTCCCCGCCGCCACCGGCCTCGGGCCCGGCTCCGGAGACGTCACCGCCGCCTACGAGTCCTCGCTGCGGATCGGCTACGACCTGCCCGCCGTGGTCACCGTGGCCCTGGTCCTGGTCCTCGCCGGGTTCGCCTTCAAAATCGCGGCGGTGCCGTTCCACGCGTGGGCGGGCGACGTCTATCAGGGCGCCCCCATCCCCGTCGCGGCCCTGCTGTCCGTCATCTCCAAGGCGGCGGGATTCGCCGGGCTGATCCTCATCCTGGTCGTCGCCCTGGGCGGCCAAGGGGCCACCTGGGTCCCTCTGATCGCGATCCTCGCCGCGCTGACCATGACCGTGGGCAACCTCCTGGCCATGCGCCAGCGCCACGCCGTACGACTGCTCGCCTGGTCGTCCGTCGCCCAGTCGGGCTACATTCTCGCCCCCCTCGGCATCAGGAACGACGAGGCGTTGAACGCCTCGGTCGCCTATCTGGTCTTCTACGCGGCGATGAACCTCGGGGCGTTCGCCGTGGTCACGCTGGTGTCGAAGCGGTCGGGCGGGGGAGAGTTGGACGACTACCGGGGCCTGGCGCTCCAAAGCCCGGCCGCCGGGCTGGCGCTCGCCTTCTTCCTCATCTGCCTGGCGGGCCTGCCTCCGGGACTGGCCGGGCTCTTCGCCAAGATCGTGGTGTTCAGGGAGCTCCTCGCCGGAGGCGGCGGCTGGCTGGCCGCCGTGATGGCGGTGAACACGGTCGTGGGCCTCTACTACTACGTCACCTGGGTCGTGCGGATCTTCACTCCGGTTCCGGTGACCGAGAGAGCCGTGACGGGGAGCGCCGTGACAGAGGGCGCCGCGACGGGGAGTGTCGTGACCGGGGACGTTGTGACAGGACGTGCTGTGACCGGGGATGTTGCGACGGGAAGTGTCATGACGGGGGGCGTGAGAACGGATGGCCGCGGTGCCGGATGGATACCGGCGACTGTGGCGATCGCGGTGGCGGCGATCGTCGCGATCGCGTTCTCGGTCGCCCCGCAGCTCGTCCTCGACCTCGTCCCCTCAGGGCTCATCGCCGTGGGCTGAACCGTCCGGGAACGTTCGACTTGGTCGGAGACGTTGTCACGGGTGAACCAGCATCAACCGAGAGGGGGGTGTAGTGCATCACAACGGTCTGCGTACCGCGATCCTTCTCGGAGCATTGTCCGCAGTGATCATCGCGGCGGGGGCGTGGCTCGGAGGCAGCCTCGGCGTGCAGATCGCGGTCCTGATCGCGTTGGCGACCAACGGTGTCGCCTATTTCTTCTCCGACCGCATCGCGCTGTCCGCGATGCGTGCCCGGCCGGTGGGTGAGGTCGAGCAGCCGGTCCTCTACCGGATCGTGCGCGAACTCTCCACCGAGGCCCGCCAGCCCATGCCCCGGCTCTACATCTCGCCGACCATGCAGCCCAACGCCTTCGCGACGGGGCGCAACCCGCGCAACGCATCGGTCTGCGTGACCTACGGGATCACCCAGCTGCTCAACGAGCGCGAGCTGCGCGGGGTCATCGGGCACGAGCTCTCCCACGTCTACAACCGCGACATCCTGATCTCATCGGTGGCCGGCGCGCTCGCCACCATGATCACCTACCTCGGCTACGTCGGGTTGTTCTTCGGCGGTGGTGACGACGACGAGGGCCCCGGGTTCATCGGCGCGCTCCTCATGATCGTGCTTGGCCCGGTCGCGGCCGGAATGATCCAGATGGCCATCTCCCGCTCCCGCGAATACCAGGCGGACGAGTCCGGTGCCCGATTGACCGGTGATCCGCTCGCCCTCGCCTCGGCACTGAGGAAGATCGAGATGGGCACCCGTCAGCTGCCCCTCCCGGAGAACGGCCGGATCGCCTCCGCCTCCCACCTGATGATCGCCAACCCCTTCCGTTGCGCCGGGATCGGCAAGCTGTTCTCCACCCACCCGCCCACCGCCGAGCGCGTCGCCCGCCTGGAGCGCATGGCCGGCTACCGCCGCTGACCCCGCGCTCGCGCTTGAGCCCCCTTGCCTGCCCCCCCGTGAAGCCTCCACGGCTCGGGGCAGGTCAGGGGGTCAGCCCGGTGACAATCGGATTGTGGACGGATCCGGGCACCACGAAGCCACCCATTCGCTCCGTACCACCCGACTCCTGATCGACCCGATACCAGGCATAGCGGGCACCTCCCCCCTTCCTGATCCTGCGCGGGATCACCGTCTGCAGGTCGAGGTGGCCCGCGCCGTTCCAGCGCATCCTGGTCGGGGTCCTGCCGGCGGGCACGGCGATGGGATCGCGCCTGGGAATGCCGCCGGTGGGCACGTCCCACAGGCGGATCCCCGCGTCACGTGCCGTGAAGTGGGCGACGACCTCGCCGCCCGGACCGAGCGCCCCTCCCACCGGAACGCGACCCCGCTCGGCGAAAGGCGCCATCGAGTAGATCACCGCCTGGAACATGCCATCCACCACGAGTACGAACTTCGCGTCAGGACTGAAGCTCCACGGCCGCAGCCCCGGCGGCACCAGGACACTCTCCCCGCTGTAGGTGTCCAAAATCTGATGCTCCCCGCCGATGCCCAGCACCGCGTACCGCCCACCGGGAGAGAGATCGACCCGTGCCGTGCGCATGTCGCGCGACCACATCACCCCCGGCACCGCGCGCACCTCGCCGGTGGCCAGCTCCCGCACCACCAGGGCCCCGCCCTTCAGCTGGAAGTACGCGACATACCTGCCGTTCGGCGACAGGGCGAGCGGTGCCCGTTGCTCGCCCACGGAGAACACCCGGGCGTCGCGGAGGGCGACCGCCTTGCCGCCACGTACCCAGAGTTTCCACGGAGCGCAGACACACCCGTCGAGTCCCGCGTACCGGACCGGAGGCCTCGCGCCCGCGGCCTCCGCGGGGACGCCTGCTCCCATGACCGCGGCGATCGCGCCGACGTAAACACCCAAGCGGCGGAACAACCCCACTGAGGCCCCCCTGAGTCTTTCGGGACACGCGGGGGACGTCCGTCACGTACGGGCTCACTGTACGCCTCGGGGAAGGCCGGTCGGCGGTGTCGCCGCGAGTGTCATCCGACTTCGCCGCGAAGCGGACACTCCTTCCGATCGGCGATGCCGCCGCATGGGGCACTCGGCCGAGGCACGGAGCGGACACCCCCTCTGGGGGAGGTACCACCGGAAGGGGCGTCCGCTTCGGGGGCGGCGGCGCCATCGGAAAGGGCATCCGGTCCAGACAGGAGCGGAAACCCTTCCCGAGCGAGGCGAACGGACCGGCCCCCGGCTGGGATGGCTGTCTCAGGAGTGATGGGTGACCGGGTCGGTCTCCTCCGCGGAGAGACCGGGGATGCCGTCGATACTCTCGCGGTTCTTGCGCGCCCGGTGGCTGCGCAGTTGCTGGACGTCATTGCGCCCCGCCCACTCGTCCAGCAGCGTCCGGTCCTCCTCGAAGGACATGAACGGCACCGAGAAGCCGCAGGAGTCGGAGATCCGGTCACAGTCGACGACGATGATCGACCGCACACCCGGATGCGGGCCGAAATTCTTGATCAGTGTTACGAAGTCAGGGCTCTCCGGTACGACGACCCGGCCGGTCCCGTACAGGCGGAGGATTTTGGGAGGGCCGGAGAAGGCGCAGAACATGACCGTGATGCGGCCGTTCTGGCGGAGGTGCGCGATCGTCTCCACCCCGCTGCCGTCCAGGTCCAGGTAGGCGACGGTGGTGTCATCGAGAACGGCGAAGGTGTCGGCGTACCCCTTGGGGGACATGTTGACATGGCCCCCCTTCTCGGGAGCCGTGGCCACGAAGTAGACCGGCTGTGCTCTGATGAACTCACGCAGCCGGTCGTCGATCCTGTCGTGAATTTTCCCCATGAACACGACGATAGTTCTTTGCCTTTCGCGGGTTGGCACCGCGCCCAATAGCCGCCTTCGTCCGGCGGGACATCCCTGCCCGCGGGCACCTCTTCCGTTACCTGTGAGTGCGCTTTGGTAAGCCTTGAGGCACCCCGCTCTTCCCGCCTTCCCCATCATCTCCCTCGCCGAGAGGCCGTACCTCCGCTCACGAACCCGGGAGGCGAAGCGGCCGGGGCACACGCGAAGGCGTGCGCGTGTGCCCCGGCCGTGTGCCCGGATACGTCTTCTGCCGCGGGCTGGATCCCGGAGCCGGAGGCCGGGGTCTCGACCGCTCATCCGCTAGCGATAGTTCGAGAACTGAAGGGCGATCTCCAAGTCCTTGCCCTTGAGGAGGGCGATGACCTCCTGCAGGTCGTCCCTCTTCTTCGAGCTCACCCGAAGCTCCTCGCCCTGGATCTGAGCCTTGACGCCCTTGGGCCCCTCATCACGAATGATCTTCGAGATCTTCTTGGCGTACTCCTGGTCGATGCCCTCCTTGAGGGTGATCGGCAGCCGGTACTCCTTGCCGGACAGCTTGGGCTCGTCCGCGTCCAGGATCTTGAGGGAGAGGCCCCGCTTGATCAGCTTTTCCTTGAAGACATCGAGGACCGCGTTGGCGCGCTCCTCGCTGTTGGCCTTGATCTCAATGGCCTTCTGACCACCCGACCAGGCGATGGTCGCGCCGGTGCCCTTGAAGTCGAATCGGTGCCCGATCTCCTTGAGCGTCTGGTTCAGCGCGTTGTCGGCCTCCTGGTGGTCGATCTTGCTAACGATGTCGAACGATGAATCCGCCAAAGTACAATCCCCTCTGACCTGCTAGAACTATGACTCGCTCCCCGGCTCCCGCAGACCACGGACCGCGAATCACGGCGACGCCCGCGAGCCGGTTCGGTAGACGCGTACGTAACGGATCAGCCTAGCCAGCATCTCCCGCCGATGCCGAGGCGGCAGCGTGTCCTCACCTGCCCCCGAGGGCTCCTTCCCGCCCCGGCGCGTCTCATCTCCATTCCTCCCCCTCGCCCCCTTGGCGCGTCTCCTTCTTCCTCGCCTTCCTGCGCCCCTCGCACTCTTCCTTCGCCCCTCGCGCCGCCCGGCCATCCCCTCGGTCTCACCATCGGGCCGCCTCATCCCCCGGCACCGCGCCGCCTCTCGCGCCACTCCTTCCCCAGGAGGTGCCGATCCGAGCAGTGGTATAGGCACAAAAGTCCTGGTAGGAGCGGGTAGCCGGAGGCGCCCTCCGCCAATGTCACGTCACCCCCGGAAGTCCGCTATTCTTCTTCCTGTCGCCGCCGCAAGCGGATGGCATGGCAGGTTGCCCGAGTGGTCAAAGGGAGCGGTCTGTAAAACCGTCGGCTCAGCCTACGCAGGTTCAAGTCCTGCACCTGCCACCAGCCAAACTGGCAGCTCAGAGGCCCTCCGGGGCCTCTTTTGCGTTTCCGGGACATGCAGCCGCAGGCAGTCGGAAGCAGCCGCATGTCACCACTCCACCAATATACGTGCAATGATCTTGGCCGCGTTTTCCCAGGTGGGGCCAGGCTTTCGGCCCGGTTCGAGGACGGGAACCGGCCCCTGAAACGCCGAAGGACCCTGGAGCGCTTCCGGGGTCCTGTTCGTATGGCGGGCATGTCATGCGACCAGTGCGTCACCGATCCGCTTGTTGGCAAGGTCCTTCTGCCCGTCGAGGCACTTGGCGTAGACCTGCGACAGGACGTCCACGTTGTGTTGTGTCCAGCCCGCTCTGCCACGTTGGGAGCCGAGACACCGGCTTTGAGCCACAAAGACACCGCTGCGCGCCTCGGGCCGTGGAGGGCCTGCGTGGGGGAGAGATAGAGATCGCCTGAGTAGAAGTAAGGGCCAGCTTCTTGGCCTCATGTCGAACGTCGGCGTAAGCCGTCGAGGCGACGGGGGGTTCGGAGAGGAGGCGTAGGAGTGAAAATAGCGAACCCTGGTTAGCCTGGGGCTTTCACAGCGAATATCGCCAGCCTTGATTGTTTACATGAGAAAAGTGCCTTTGAACTGGGATGATCGGACTTGTCTAAGGTCCCGCCCACACCAGCTCAAGAGGCACTTTTCCCGTGAAGACTACCGCTTCGCGACCCAAGATCGTCATGTCTTCCGACGGCTCCGGGCTCATCTCCCACTCAGGCGCACTGCTGCTACTGGAAACACTGCGCGTCACCGGCTTGGACCAGGCCCTCTCAGAGCAACTACGGCGATGGCCACCTGCCCGCGCGATCCACGCCCCCGGCAAAATCATCGCTGATCTCGCCGTCAGCCTCGCCCTGGGGGGCGACTGCCTGGCCGACATCTCGATACTGCGCCACTCACCCGAGTTGTTCGGGCCCATCGCCTACGACGCCGACCGGCAACCCCGCCACGGCGCTTGGGTCGCCGAACTGACCGCCCTGCTCGACCTGACCTCCTGGCCCAAGGGCATGCGGGTCATCGTCCGCAAGGAACGCCCGCATCCCGGCGCCCAGCTGCGCTTCACCGACCTCGACGGCCACCGGTTCACCTGTTTCGTCACCGGAACCCGGCCCGGAGGCGGACGCGGCCAACTCGCCGACCTGGAACTACGCCACCGCCGCCGGGCCCGCTGCGAGGACCGTATCCGCACCGCCAAGGACACCGGGCTGCGCAACCTGCCCCTGCACCGCTTCGCCCAGAACCAGATCTGATGCGAGATCGTCGCCCTGGCCTGCGACCTGTCGGCCTGGATGCAGATGCTCGCTCTGCAGGGCAGCCCGGCCCGCCGCTATGAACCCAAACGGCTCCGGCTGCGCCTGTTCGCCGTCGCCGGACGTCTGGCACACGGAGGCCGGCGATTACGGCTGCGCATCGCCGCGCGATGGCCCTGGGCCCAGCAGATCATCACTGCCGTGGCCCGCCTGCAGGCCTTACCAGCACCGACCTGACCAGCACCAAGCCGCCCCAACGATCAGGAAGGGACAAGCGCGGGTCCGTGGAACCCCGTCAACCCGGCACGACAGCCGGGCTATGACGCTGACCCGATCGAAAAATCAACGCTCAGCCGAACCATTCACCCGACCACAGGAAGATCACGAAAGTTCCAGGTTAGGTGGTCGAACACACCTTCGCCTGACTGGCCGCTGCCGCCGCCTGTCACACGATTACGAGTACCTAATCACGATGTTGGAGAGCGTCATCTACGCCGCGATGTGCATGCTGCTCCTGCATCGCCTCGGCGCATCCCGATCATGACTTTTCGGACGCCCCCTACAACGAATTATGGCTGACATGTCTTGACTCTTAGTGTCAGAGGGATCACAAAAGAGAGATTGTTTACAATCGCGATGATCGCTAAGGTTGAAATGATCTAAAATCACCGTCCCGGGAACAGCCAGCTTATATTGAAGGGATCACATGAAGGCTAAATTGGCCTTGGCGACCACACTCATCACTATGATCTCATTCGGGCCCGGAGTAGCGGCAGCCTCAGAGTCCGCTCCGGCAGACGAACTCAAGGCAGTTGCGCTTCCAGGAGGTTCCTACCAGCTCACTCTCGCCCGCGATCGACAGCCGAGGCCGATTCGAGCCACTATAGCCCGACTCACACAAGAGGCGGCGGCTAAGGGAATTAGCCTCCAGCAGGCTTTGGAAAATCACGCTCGCCACATCGCCGCAACCCGACCGTCCGAGGTCGCCGAACAACCAGACGGGCCAGCTTATTACCCCCCTGTCAGGGTCGACGGTATTCGTATCGAAGAACTCATGGACTTGGCCCAGGTGGCCAAGGGCGAGGGGATTTCTCATGCGGAGGCGATCGACAGATATTCCTGGCAGACCGAACTTCAGGCAGTGCGCGACAAATTGGAGGTTACCTTTCCCGATGAGACGTCGGGTGTCAGCCTGATCAACGATGGCCGGACGGCAAGGATCGGCTTCAAGGGCAAAGTTCCCGATCTTGCCATTGAGTTGGCTAGGACGCTTCCGGCAGAAGTGGAACTGATCGGAGACAAGGGCTTCTCGGAGAAGGAGTTGCGGGAAACCTTGGAGTCACGCTCCCCAGAGTTGTCCAAGGTGTCAGCAGTCGCTAGCTATCAGGGACAATACGATGTAAATACCGGCGTGATCCATTTTGAGATCAAGCCGCGCGAGAGCAATCAAAAGCGTAGCGAGGTCCTCCCTGAAGCGCTCCTTGATGCTGCCGCCAACCCTCGGATTCGCATCGAGACCAGGATCAACGAGGAGCTGGAAGTCCGGCCTGCCGCAGATGACCCCTACCTTCGGGGTGGAGGATACCTTGACAGCGGTGCTGGGGCAACCTGTACTAGCGGATTCAACCTAATCCGTTCTGATGGATATAACTCCACGACCAGCGCACGTCACTGCTGGACAATTTTCAATGATCAATACTGGTTCTACTATAACCATCCGAACTATCCAGGGCAGAGGACCACTCTCGCTTTCACTCAGAATCCAACCCGGAACTACGATTTTTCCCGGCTTATTCAAACAGGATCCGTGGGACTAACCTTCACCCGGACTTTCTACGCCGCACTCAACAGGCCGCGATACGTCACCGCCAACGGAACAAGTCCGGTGAATGGCGCCCGAGCGTGCTTCTACGGGAAAACCAGCCACCCTACTGACGGCGCTTATAGTTGCGGCAACATAACCGCCTCCAATTATACTTACCAGTTTGAGGAAATTTCTGGAACCTGGTACGGCGGAATTCGCGTGAAATTGGACGGTAACGCCACAGTCAAGGGTGGCGACAGCGGCGGACCCCTCTGGTACGGTAATACCGCGTGGGGCATAACCTCTGGCCAAGGAAACACCGGCACGTTCGTGGCGACTGATCGCATCAACGACTCCGACGGGCTCGGAACCTCGTGGAACGTATGGACCTGTCCCACCTGCTGATATGAGATTCTGCCATGCGACAGCCCGGCAAGAGAGCCATCCCTTGCCGGGCTGTCCCATCGTTCGGGGAGAAGCGAATGCGAAAAGCAGTCTTCAAGCCAGGGGGCATGGAGATGATCGGCGCGGCACTACTGTTATTTGTGTGCACGGCTTGCGGACCTGACTCCTCCACGAACGCCTCTTCTGCAGACGTTTCCCGGCAACGGATCTCTGCCACCGGTGACGACCCTGTCATACTTGTTCACTCCGGCGGGAACATCGGCGCGGTAGGAATCACGGGCGAGATCTCCTATCATGCGATGAGCAAGTGCCTCACTTTCCGAGTCGGCTCGGATATCCATCTCCCGATATGGCCTCCCGGAACCCAACCGGTAATCAGCAAAGGGCGCCACGGGGTGAGGGTGAAGGACACCGGCCTGGTAGTCGAGGGGGAAAAAGTGATGGTCGGCGGACATGCTGCCGACGAACAAATGCTCCTGTCAGACGAAGCCGTCCGTCGCTGCGCCGACATTCCAGGGCGGCGGCAATTCATCATTGTCGGCCAAATCGTCAAGGAGGGATCGTGACGGATACGGCAGCCGTAGATCGTGATCTTCATAGCGTTGCCGCCGGCCGTGTGTCATAACGTGAAGAGTCGCCGCGATCGTGCCGAGGTGTGACTCAAGACCAGGCCGCAGCGATCCACGGGAAGTCCGCAGCCCGGCTCCACGGCGTGCTCCTTGATGAGGCGGGCCAGCGCGATAGCAATAGGTGTCGGCGCACTACCTCACATGTCGCTTCTCGTGCAACCTGTACATGCAGGCGGGCTCTGGTGTGATCATTCTGTCACGGATGGTGATGTAGGTGGTAGATCGGGTGCTGGCCAAGTGAGGTGAGTTTCCGCAGGATCGCCGCGAGGTGGGTGGCGTCCTCGAAGTGGGTGGTGGCGCTGGCGCGGGCGTGGGCCAACGTCAGGATGTCCAGCAGCGTTTCGCTCTCGTCGGCGGTGAGGCGGACGGCGATCGCACCGGTGGCGTGGGCGTCGTCGACGACGATGCGCATCGGGGTCTCCTTGAGGTGGGCCCGCAGGCCGGAAGCGAGTCGGTGAGGTCGCGTGTCCGGCCTGCGGGAGCCGGGGGGCGGTCCCGGAACGCCGAAGGATCCCGGAGCGCTTCCGGGGTCCTGTTCGTATGGCGGGCATGTCACGCGACCAGCGCGTCCTCGATCCGCTTGTTCGCCAGGTCCTTCTGACCGTCGAGGCACTTGGCGTAGACCCGCAGCAGGACGTCCACACTGTGCCCGGCCCGTTCCGCCACGTCGGGAGCCGAGACACCCGCGTTGAGCCAGAGCGAAACCGCCGCGTGCCTCAAGTCGTACGGTCTGCGAGCCAGGGGAGAGGCCGCCTGGGCCGGGGTGAAGGCCAGCTTTCGAGCCTCCTGCCACACCTCGGTATAGGCCGTCGACGCGATCACGCCGCCCCGCTCGCTGCGGAAGATGCGCCCGTCCGCGCCGGTCCCGTACTCCTCGATGTGCCGACGAAGGATCTCGACCAGCTCCGGCGGGATCGGCACCGGCCGCACGTCGCCACGGCCCCGATGCTTGAGGCCTCGTTCCTCGTGGGCGTCCCCGCTGTCCGTCCAGTGCGTGTTGACCTCTGGCCGGGAGATGTCGATCGTCAACCGTCCCCAGCCCTTGGGCGGAAGGTGGCAGTCCTGGAGTCGCAGGCCGACCGCCTCAGCCGGGCGCAACGCCGCGTAGTACATGCAGGCGAATAGGGCCATGAGCCGCCGGCCACGACCACGCCCGCCCACATAGGTCACCATCGTGAGCAGCTCTTGAGCCTGCCGGGGGTTGACCGCCACCCGGGGATCAACGGTCTCGGTGACCTTCGGAGGCTTCCACTTGACCTTGTGCAGCGGGTTGGCGTCCAACTCCCCCAGCTCCACCGCGTACTCCAGCACAGCATGAAAGACGGCCCGCTTACGAGCGATGGTGTTCGGAGCCGCCGCCTTGCCGTCGAGACGGAGGGCGAGCGCGTCGAGCGCCAGCCGTACTGTCTTGGCGTCGTTCAGGGCAGCCAGGTCGAGCGAGGCGGACTGAAGCCAGCGGACCACCTGCACCATCTCCGGGGGAGTCTCGGACCTCTTGCCCTCCGGGAGAAGAAGGTGCTTCCGGAGGGCCGCCCGCATGGTCTCGGCATCAGGGCGGCCCGGACGGTCCTTGGTCAACGAGGGGAGGACCGTAGCGAGCGCGTCTGACATGCTGTCTCGGCTCTTGGCCGCCGCGTGGGGCCACTTCATCTCGATGAAGGCCACGACGAACTCAAGGACAGTCCGGGCATCCTTAGCCTTGATCATTGAGAGAGGTAGGCCGCTCTCGATGTCGAACGCCTCACCCCGTTTGGCCGCCTGCCGCAGGTCGGACAGGAAGCTCTCGGCGAGTGCCTTGGTGCGATAGGTCTTCGAGGACCGCTTCCGGGCGACCGACCAGCGCACGACGTGCGACGGTGTCTTACTGGACTTGTTCCGGCTGATCTCGAAGAACTTGACGTCGTACGAGGTGTTCATGCCGCCTCCCGGAGGCTCTCAAGCCACGCCTCGAACTCGCTGCGGTAGAGGCGGATCTCGTCATTGGGGAGCCGCAGGCCACGGGGGAACTTGCCGATCTCGCGCCAGCGGTAGAGGGTCCGGACGGAGATCCCACCGAGCTTGTCGAGGATCTCGGGGACGGTCATGAGCTTGTCGTCGTCCTTCTTCTTCACGCCGCCTCCCTGATTGCCGAAAGATCTTGTCCGGTCGCCTTCTCTTGGAGTGCGAGCAGGGTTACTCGCCATCGCTGGCGTTCGGCGACCATGCGCAGCAGCCGCAGGGCCAGAGAGGGAACGTCGCCGTCACCGGCCGGGACGGGTTTCCAGACGTAGCGGTGTGGGTCGGGGACCTCGTCGGCCACGCCGAGCGCTTCCATGACCCAGGTACGGCGGTCGCGCTTGTGCTCGGACAGGGTCTTGTTCGACCACTTGCGGGAGACCAGGACGCGACGGCCCGCGTAACCGAGGTGTTCGGGCTTGTGCGCCTTACCCCGGCATCGGCCCGGGATCATCCCCTGCTTGGCGCCTTTGGGCTGCACGCCGTAGCGCAGCCAGTTCGGGCAGGCCGGGGAGCAGGGTTCGTAGCGCAGTGCCTCGACCATCCGCGCGGCATGTGCTCGCTGGGCCGGGTTGTCGGTGTCGAGGGTGTCGCCGAGGCTCTTGGTCAGGTACTTGCTCAGGTAGCGGATGCACTGGTCGGCATCCGGAGTGCCGGACAGGACGCCCTGAACGTCGACTTGAGAGCCGAAGCGGACCACGTGCAGGGGTTCGGCGTCCTCGTCGGTGTCGAGTTGGTCGAGCGCCTCATGCCAGGCCGGTAGCACTTCCCCCGTGGCGGGGTCGAGGTAGTCGCCATCCTGTCCGTCCGGGTAGGGGGTGCCATCTTCCCGCTGGGGACGCTCGGCCCACACCGGCAGGTGATCGCCGTCGAAGCGCACCTCATCCACCGAGGGCCACCACACCTGGTGATAGGTCGCAGCCGCGATCGCCTTGACCTCAGCACGCGGCATGGTGCCGCGGATTGCCATGTGCAGGTGCGGAGCGAGCCGCCTCTGTGGTTCGACGGAGGAGAAGTACTGCACGTCATAGCCCGCGACCCGGCGCAGGTTCTGCACGAAGCGGTCGACGAGCTTGGAGAAGTGCAGCGCGTCCCGAGCCGCCCGAGTGTAGTCGTAGGTGTCCGGATCGACGGGCACGCCTTGCCCTGCTCGGATCTTCCCGTACGAGGGAAGCGTGAGGGTGACGAACAGCGACGGCCGGTAGACGGCCCCGTCCGAGCCGGTGAAGGTCCGCCCCAGGGTGGTGTTCTGCCGGATCTTCTTGGGCAGGTCGGGGGCATCCTGGCGCCGCCGGGTCGAGCGGTTGCGCTTGGCCGTGGTCCGGCCGAGCAGGTTGCCCCGCATCCCGGCCTCGTTGATCTCGGCATCGAGCCCGGCGAGGATCGCGTCCAGATCGGTGGTGTCGTCGCCGGCCTTTTCTGCGGCGTCACGCTGAGCCTGCATGTCAGCGCGGAACTCCACCAGCCAGCGCTGTTCCTCGTTCGGCTGGTCCGGAGTCGCCGAGGGTTCGGCGTCCAGGTGCCAGCCTTCCCGGCACTGGGCCATCCGCAGGTAGCGGTTCCGCCTGGCACAGGAGGGACACTTGGCATCCATGGTGGCCCCGCAGGGCACGTTGACGTCCTCGGTGAGCCCGGTGTGGGTGTCCAGCCGCCGCAGGACCACGGGCCGGACGCACACGCCGTTGTGCTTGGCGATCTCTACCGCGACATCCAGCGCGAGCGGCATTCTCTGACGTTCGGCCCGCGACAGGCCGCGATCGTTGGGGTTGCTCATAGGTCCTCCCCATCGGGGTCGAGGAGTGCGCCCTGTCCGCACTCGCGGCACTCGACCAGGCCGCGCAGCAGATCCAGCCACAGCGTGTCGACCGTGCCGCAGGCCGCACAGCGCAGGCCGTCGAGGATGCGGGCCAGCTCAGTCACGGCCGCCCCTCTCCACTTCGGACAGGTCGGCCACCAGCCGGAAGGTGGTCTGGTAGGGGTCGGTGGTGACGCGGATGTTGAACAGCTCGAAGGCCAGGACGGGCTGAGCGTGGTGCGATCCCAGGACGGCCAGGATGGGCCGCTCACACACGCGGGTGATCTCCTCGTCGGTGCCGTAGAAGCAGACCCTCACGCGGTCACCCCCAGCGCCATCGCGCGGATGTCACTGTCGGAGACGTAGGCGGCGCGCACCCGGATCGGGTCGGGCGAGGTCTCCAGCCGGACGTAGCCGATACCGGCGCCCTGCTCGGGGATCGGGGAGATGTGATCGGCCAGTGCCCCGCGATCACGGGCGCCGTCGCCGAGGACCATGTCCACCTGCTCGGACTCATCCAGCCGGAGGGCGATCTTGTCGGGGAACAGGTTGCGGATGTTCATGACCTCTTTGCGCGGGTCCTGGAGAGCGGCCAGGACGCCGAACCCGACCGCACGGCCCTGCGTGGTGAGGGTGGCCAGGGCAGCGCAGATGCGCAGTTTCAGGCCCTTGTCGGACTGGTAGGCGGTCAGGAACGCCACCTCGTCGACCACCACCAGGACGAACGGGTCATCGACGGTGGGCGTATGGGAGCGCTGGAGTCCGGCATAGCGGTCGGCCCGCTCCTGCATGATCTGCACAGCGGCTTCGAGGAGACCCGCGCAATCGGCCGGGCTTGCGGCGTAGCGGTCGCCGAACAGGCCGCGCCCGTAGGACAGTTCCATCCGCTTGGGATCCAGTGCCCACACTTGGGCCAGGCCCACATGCATGGCGGGGAGCAGGCCGAGGATCGTCGACCAGATGACCGAGCCCTTGCCCGCCCCGGTGGCCCCGGCGACCAGGACGTGAGTGCCATGGACCTTCAACAGCCAGGGCTTGCCGTCCTCACACTTACCGACCTCCACCGGACCCACCGACGCCTCAGCCGGAACCGGCATGGCCGGGAGTGGAGTGGCCAGGGGATCACGCCGGGGGAAGACGAGCAGCAGCCGGCCCGAGCGCGCGACGGAGACCCGGCAGGAACGGGCACCGAACCCGTGGGCGAGATGGTCGGTGCGGTCGGACCAGTCCTTGACCGCCTGCCCGGTGAGCATCCGCACCGTGACCACGTCGGCCCACGAGGTACAGGTGACGCGAACGACGCGAGGCAGGTAATCCCGGCCGCGTAAGTGTCGTCCGAGTCCAGAGATGATCATCACCGGTTGCCAGTGCCGCCGGTAGACCCACACCAGCCGCCACCAGGCCAGCAGCCGCCAGCCCACCAGGCGCAGGAACGACGGACGAGCGAGGAGACACCACGCGGTGAGGCCGAGCGGAACCAGGACGACGAGGCCGAGGCCCCAGCGCCAGCCGTAGAAGTAGGTGAGCACACCGGGGGTGAGGGCGACGGCCGAGGCGATCGGGTGACGCCACAGCAGCCGCACAACACCGGCCAGCAGCCGCCACCCGAAGATCAGAAGCGTGAGGATCGCCGGGGTACGGACGACGGCCGGGCGGAAGACGACGGCGGTATCGGGGGTGGTGGAGACGAGATGCTGCGCCTCGTCGCCGGGCAGTTTCTTGAACATTAGGCTTGAGACCTCTCTTGATTCGCGTCTGGGGAGAACCGAGGGGCCGCCGGAAGTTGGCGCTTCTGGCGGCCCCGCTTACGTGTCAGGCCGCCTTGTCCTGCTCGGCCTGGTCGGGGTTGGTGGACTGTTCGGTGTGCAGGCGCTCGCAGTCGGCCAGGTAACGCGCGGTGGCGTCGGCGAGCTGCCGGGCGAGGGTCACGTCCCGTTCGGTGACCGGTCCGCCGCCGGTGGTGGAGATCACCACCTGTGCCTGTGCGGTGGACAGGTTCAGGAACGGCCGCCCGCTCTCGGCACCCAGCGCCATGACCGACAGGTCCGGGGTACGGAACGAGATGTCGAGCCGGGTACCGTCCGCATCGAGCGAGATCGAGGCACGGGTGTAGGGCTTGTGTTCACTCACGCGGCCACGTCCTTACCGGCCGTCTCCTTGACCGGAGCCGCAGCGGCCTGCCGAGCGGGAGCCGCAACCGAGCGGGGAGCCCGCATCGCCGTTGCCCGGATCGACCAGGCCAGGCGACCGGTGTTCTGGCCGACGTAGGCGGTGACGGTCATGCCGTCGAACTCGACCGGCACGAACGGCAGGCCCGGCAACGCAGCCGGGACGACGGGCTGAGTCGGGGACAGGATCTTGACCGCCACCGTCTTCTGGCCGGCCTTGACGGTGGGGTCGGCGTCCATCACGGCGACCTGCCAGACGAGTTCGCCGGTGTTCTTGTCCTTGGCGTAGACCGTGCGCCCCTTGCTGGAGGCGTCGAAGTCCTTGACCTGCTCGACCTCGCCGACGATGTAGCAGCCGTGCGGGAAGACCTGGTGAAAGCTGATCGGGATGGGGCCTTGGATAGCCATGGTGGTGTTCCTTTCACTCTGAACAGACCAACGTTCGGTCGTCCACTTGTCCGATTGAGTTGAGAGTAGCCTGCTGCCACTTGTCCGCACAAGTGAATGAGTGAAGTGGGTGGGAGAAGTCAGCCAGCTGTTCCGGCCAGACCCGTCTGGTGCCCTAGCAATGCTCGGCGCTCAGGGAGAGTACGCGATCATGTCGGTCGTGGCCTCTACACCTTCGCCAGAACATGACACCGCCAAGAACAACCAGATCAAGGTCTGGTTCCGGTTTGTGCCGCGAGAGGGGTGGCTTCCCTATGACACCGAAGGGCTCTGGGCCACGCGGCTCAGCGAGGACACCGCCCGCTTGGAGAACGTCCCCTTTCTGCAGGACGGTGTGGCCGAGGGAGATATCGTGCGGTTCGTTACCGATGCCGACGGTCTCCACTGGTCCAAAGAGCAGGTGGAGGCGTCGGAAAACTGCACCATTCGGGTTCTTCCCGTTCCCAGTGGTCCGCTGGGATCAAGCGCTAAGGCTGTGCATGAGCGGTTGGCGCCGTTCGGTCTGGGTGGAGAGGTCTTCAGCGAGGAATTACCGCTGGTTGCCTTCACCGTGCCGGCTGATGTAGAGATCGGCCGGATAAAGGCGCTGCTGATCCGTGGCGAGGAGGAGGGGTGGTGGCACTTCGAGGCTTCCTGTGTCACCGACGCTTGGCGTAACGCCTAGTTAGCTCACCTGGTAGACGTCCTGGAGTTCGTGCAGGTCACCAGGGAGCGCCACGCTCATCACGAGAAGCACGCTTCCAGCGGCGTCATGCACGGTGGCCAGCACCCCGAGGACAGGCTTGGAGGAGCCGAGCAACTCGGCTTCTTCCTTGGTGGGGTTACGTGCGGTGAGCCGTTCGGTGATGTGATCGAAGCGCAGGTGTTTGACCGCCTGGAGGTGATGACGCACCCCGCGTGCCAGTGGTTCGGGCTTGTCGACGTCGGTGCCCAACGCGACCTCCAGCGGGAACCACAGGGTTTCCACCGCCGACAGCCGGCCCCCCTGCTCGACCACGCGCCGACGCGCGATCACCGGCGTCTTGTCCTCAACACCGAGGAGACGAGCGATGTGGCGGGGAGCCGGAACACGGGCCACCTCGGTGACCATGTCACCA
>Ga0233385_1000224_pt1 | contig 31754 bp, 23 predicted proteins | sample ElkDunMinimDraft_16_FD_191543 | JGI IMG/M metagenome (GOLD analysis project Ga0233385, IMG submission 191543) | Fecal eukaryotic communites from dung pellets of Tule Elk in California, USA - Elk Dung G36 | ecosystem: Host-associated > Mammals > Digestive system > Large intestine > Fecal | place...
TGGGCGGCGCCGAGCCCGGCCACGTCGAGCACACTGCGGAGCCCACCTGATGCGCATCGAACTCGTCAGGCGCCCGCAGCATTCGGCCCTCTTCTCGGCGCTGTCGCCCTTCATCGCGCTCGGCCTGACGCTGGTTGCCGGTGCGATCATGTTCTCGCTGCTCGGCAAGAACCCGTTCGACGCGCTCTACTACTATTTCATCGACCCGCTGACCGGCATCTGGGATCCGGGCAACCGCTGGCAGCTCCACGAGCTCGCCATCAAGGCCGCGCCCCTCATCCTGATCGCGGTCGGCCTCTCGGTCTGCTTCCTCTCCAACAACTGGAACATCGGCGCGGAAGGCCAGTTCATCGCCGGCGCCGTCGCGGGCTCCTTCATCCCGGTCCTGTTCCCCGAGTTCCAGAGCTGGGCGACGCTGCCGCTGATGCTGGTCTTCGGCATGGCAGGCGGCGCCGCCTATGCGGCGATCCCCGCCTTCTGCAAGGTCAGGTTCAACACCAACGAGATCCTGACCAGCCTGATGCTGGTCTATGTCGCCCAGCTCTTCAACGACTGGCTGGTGCGCGGCATCTGGCGCAACCCGGAAGGCATGAGCTTCCCCGGCACGATCCGCTTCAATGAATACGCCATCCTGCCGCAGATCTGGCCCGACGCCGGCCGCGCGCATTGGGGTTTTGTCTTCGCGCTCGTCGCCGCGGTCGCCGTCTGGTTCATGCTGTCGAAGATGCTTAAAGGCTTCGAGGTGAAGGTGCTCGGCCAGAGCCCGCGGGCAGGGCGCTTCGCCGGTTTCTCGTCGGCCAAGATGGTGTTCTTCGCCTTCCTGCTGTCGGGCGCGCTCGCCGGGCTTGCCGGCATCTCCGAGGTCGCCGGCCCGATCGAGCACCTCAACGAAAAGATCTCCATCGGCTACGGCTTCACCGCCATCATCGTCGCCTTCCTCGGCCGGCTGAACCCGCTCGGCATCGTCGCGGCCGGCATCATCCTGGCGCTCACCTATCTCGGCGGCGAATCCGCGCAGATCGCCATCGGCGTCTCCGACAAGGCCGTGCGCGCCTTCCAGGGCATGCTGCTCTTCTTCGTGCTCGCCTGCGACACGCTGATCCACTACCGCATCCGCATCGTCAGGACGCAGGCCGCGTCCGCCGAAACCGCAGCGGCTGGAGCCTCCTGACATGATGGCCGAGATGATCCTGCTCACCATCGCCACAGCCGCGACGCCGCTGTTGCTCGCAGCCATCGGCGAATTGGTCGTGGAACGCTCCGGCGTCCTGAACCTCGGCGTCGAGGGCATGATGATCATGGGCGCGGTGACCGGCTTCGGCGTCGCGCTGACCACCGGTTCGCCCTGGCTCGGCGTTTTCGCCGCCATCATCGTAGGCGCCCTGTTCTCGCTGCTCTTCGGCTTCCTCACGCTGACGCTGGTGACCAACCAGGTGGCGACGGGCCTTGCGCTGACGCTGCTCGGGCTCGGCCTGTCCGGCATGATCGGCGAGGCCTTCGTCGGCCAGCCGGGCGTCAAGCTGACGGCGATTTATATCCCGGGCCTCACCGACCTGCCTTTCGTCGGAAAGCTGTTTTTCGGGCAGGACCCGATCTTCTACATCTCGATCCTGCTGACGGTCGGGGTGGCCTGGTTCCTGTTCCGCACGCGCGCCGGCCTGACGCTGCGCTCGGTCGGCGACAACCATGCGTCGGCGCATGCGCTTGGCATCAACGTGATCGGCATCCGCTACCTCGCAGTGATGTTCGGCGGCGCCTGCGCCGGTCTTGCGGGCGCGTTCCTGTCGCTCGTCTACACGACCCAGTGGATCGAGAACATGACGGCCGGCCGCGGCTGGATCGCGCTGGCGCTGGTCGTCTTCGCTTCGTGGCGGCCGCTGCGGGTGCTGGCAGGCGCCTATCTCTTCGGCGCGGTCTCGATCGGCCAGCTTCATGCGCAAGCCCTGGGGATAGGCATCCCCTCGCAGCTGCTTTCTGCGCTTCCCTATCTGGCAACCATCCTCGTCCTCGTTCTAATCTCGCGAAACCGGCGACTGACGATGATCAACACACCGGCTTCACTGGGGCGGCCGTTCGTGCCAGATCGCTGAAATCAAAACTGACGGGATTAAGACCCCAAGAAATACCTCGATTAGGATCAACGCGAATGAAAACCAGATTTCTAACGCTAGCAGCCACCGCGGCGGCGATCGCCTTCGGAACGATGGCGGCGGAAGCCAAGGTCAAGGCCTGCTTCATCTATGTCGGCCCGATCGGCGACTTCGGCTGGTCGTATCAGCATCACCAGGGCGCGCTCGAGGCGCAGAAGGCTCTGGGCGGAGAAGAGCAGGTCGAGCTCGCCTATCTCGAAAGCGTGCCGGAAGGCGCGGACGCCGAGCGTGCCATCGAGCGCTTCGCCCGCTCGGGCTGCAACATCATCTTCACGACCTCCTTCGGCTTCATGGACGCCACCAACGCGGTCGCCAAGAAGTTCCCGGACGTGAAGTTCGAGCACGCCACCGGCTTCAAGCGTGAATCGCCGAACGTCTCGACCTACAACTCCAAGTTCCACGAAGGCCGCTACGTGCAGGGCATCATCGCGGCGAAGATGTCGAAGGCCGGCGTCGCAGGCTACATCGCATCCTTCCCGATCCCCGAAGTCGTGATGGGCATCAACTCCTTCGTGCTCGGCGCGCAGACGGTGAACCCGGACTTCAAGGTGAAGGTCGTGTGGGCCAACACCTGGTTCGACCCCGGCAAGGAAGCCGACGCGGCCAAGGCGCTGATCGACCAGGGCGTCGACATCATCACCCAGCACACCGACTCCACCGCCCCGATGCAGGTGGCGCATGAGCGCGGCATCAAGGCGTTCGGTCAGGCTTCGGACATGATCAAGTTCGGCCCGGAGACGCAGCTCACCTCGATCGTCGACGATTGGGGTCCGTACTACACCAAGCGCATCAAGGCCGTCATCGATGGCAACTGGGAGCAGATCGACATCTGGGAAGGCATGAAGGAAGGCCATGTCGTCATGGCGCCCTACGCCAACATGCCCGACGACGTGAAGGCGGCGGCCGAGGCTGCCGAAGCCAAGATCAAGGGCGGCTTCGAGCCCTTCACCGGCCCGATCAAGAAGCAGGACGGCTCGGAATGGCTGAAGGACGGCGAGGTCGCCGAGAACGGCGTGCTCCTCGGCCTCAACTTCTACGTCGCAGGCGTCGACGACAAGCTGCCGCAGTAAGCTTCTCGCACCGACATATCCAGGGAAGGGCGCCTCCGGGCGCCCTTTTCTTTGCGCGGCTCAGCGGGCCGGCTCCAGCATCCACACGCGCGTCAGGCCCTTTCCCTTGACGTCGACCAGCTCGGGCCCGCTGAAAGTGTAGGCGTCGCCCAGCGCGCGCCGCACCTCGTCCGAGACGGTGATCCTGTTGGCGACGCCGACGGCCTCCATGCGGCTTGCCGTATTCACCGTATCGCCCCAAACGTCGAAGGCGAACTTCGCCTGGCCGATCACGCCCGCCGTCACCGGCCCCGTATGCATGCCGATCCTCAGCGCCAGCGGCTGGCCGTCCGGCGTATGCACCTTGGCGGCTTCGGCCTGCATCTCCATCGCCGCGCCCGTCAGCCGCTTCAGGTGATCCGGGTCCGGGCGCGGCAAGCCGCCGGCGACCATGTAGCAGTCGCCGATCGTCTTGATCTTCTCCAGCCCGTAGCGCGCGACGATCGCGTCGAAGCGCTCGTAGAGCTCGTTGAGCATCCCCACCACCTGCTTCGAAGAGAAGCGCGACGACAGCGGTGTGAAGCCGACGACGTCGGCGAAGAGCAGGCTCGCCTGCGCGTAGGTGTCGGCGATCGGGCTTTCGCCGGCAAGCTTGCGCTCGGCGATGACAGGCGGCAGCACGTTGTGGAGCAGCGAGCGGATCTGCTCCTGCGCGGCGATCAGGTCGAGCTGCCGCAGCCAGGCGATGCGCTGCGTGCGGTCGAGGAAATAGAAGCCGAGCGCCGCGAATGCCGTCGTGGTCAGCATCCAGGCCGACTGGTAGAGGATCGCGACGAGCGGCTGCGGCTGCAGCACCGTGACCGCGATGTAGTAGAAGGCGATCGCCACCGCGGCGATCCTCGCGCCCTCCCAGAAGGTGACGCCGACCAGCGCGAAGGACATCACGGCGGCCATCGTGAAGACGGTGACGGGGGCGAATTGCGAGGCCTCGGCGGGGTCGGTGACGGCGGTGAGGAACAGCAGGAGGCAGAAGTTGACGAGCAGCACGGCGACGCCGGCGATCTCGACCCAGCGCCCCGGCTTCAGCAGGAAATGCAGACCGAACATGCCGAACATCCAGATGCAGGCCGCGTGCGTCGTGTACCAGATCGCCGGCGGCGGCTCCCTATCGACCACGATGCCGAGCACGATGAAGGCGAGCCATGCAAGCGCGCCGGCCAGCGAACTCATCCGGCCGGCGACGAAGCGATAGCGCAGCCGGGAGTCGTGGTAATGGCGCTCCAGCGTCGCATCGGCAAAGCGCAGCGTCACGGGATGCATCGAGTTTTCGAGCGCCGGCAATCTGGTCGCTTGGAGGTCCCGGGCGCCCGCGTCTTCGGCCATCGGCGAATCCCTCGATCGGTCGGTCGACCGGATCAATGTAGGTCGCGCCGCGGCGGCCGCAAAGCCTGTATCGGCCCGCGCGCCGGAGAACGGGCCTCCGGGGCCCGCGCCTCGGTCCGGTCAGACGGCGCTGCCGTAGAGGTCGTAGGCGTCCGCCCGGTCGATCTTCACCGTCACGATGTCGCCGGTCCTCAGCGGGCGGCGCGACTGGACATGCACGGAGCCGTCGATCTCCGGCGCGTCGTATTTGCTGCGGCCCTTGCCGGCCGTGCCGTGCGCCTCGTCGATGATGACGGGCAGGCGCTTGCCCACCTTCTTCTGCAAGAGGCCGGCCGAGATCTTCTGCTGGCGCTGCATGAAGCGGTGCCAGCGCGCTTCCTTGATCTCCTGCGGCACCTGTTCCAGTCCCATCTCGTTGGAGCGCGCGCCCGTCACCGGCTCGTATTTGAAGCAGCCGGCGCGCTCGATCTTGGCCTCGTCCAGCCAGTCGAGCAGCATCTCGAAATCCTCGTCCGTCTCGCCTGGGAAGCCGACGATGAAGGTCGAGCGTATGGCGAGGTCGGGGCAGGCCTCGCGCCAGCCGCGGATGCGCTCGAGCGACTTCTCTCCATGCGCGGGACGGCGCATGTTCTTCAAGACCTGCGGCGAGGCGTGCTGGAAGGGGATGTCGAGATAGGGCAGGATCTTGCCCTCGGCCATCAGCGGGATGACGTCGGCGACGTGCGGGTAGGGGTAGACGTAGTGCAGCCTGACCCAGATCCCCATCTCGCCGAGCTCCTGGCAGAGGTCGAGGAACTTCGCCTTCACCTCGCGCTCCTGGAAGAGGCTCGTCTGGTACTTCACGTCGACCCCGTAGGCGCTGGTATCCTGCGAGATGACCAGCAGTTCCTTGACGCCGGCCTTGGCGAGTTTCTCGGCCTCACGCAGCACGTCCGCCGCCGGCCGCGAGACGAGGTCGCCGCGCAGCGCCGGGATGATGCAGAAGGTGCAGCGGTTGTTGCAACCCTCTGAAATCTTGAGGTAAGCATAGTGGCGCGGCGTCAGCTTAACGCCCTGCGGCGGCAACAAGTCGACGAACGGATCGTGCGACGGCGGCGCCGCTTCGTGCACGGCTGCCATCACGCTCTCATAGGCCTGCGGCCCGGTGATCGCCAGCACGTTCGGATGCTTCTCGCGGATCAGTTCCGGCGTCGCGCCCATGCAGCCGGTGACGATGACCTTGCCGTTCTCCTTCAGCGCCGTGCCGATCGCGCCGAGCGACTCTTCGCGCGCCGAATCCAGGAAGCCGCAGGTGTTGACGACGACGAGATCCGCGCCGTCATGCTTGCGCGCGATCTCGTAGCCCTCGGCGCGCAGGCGCGTCAGGATGCGCTCGGAATCAACGAGCGCCTTCGGGCAACCGAGACTGACGAAACTGACGCGTGGCGCGGCCATGGAATGCTTTCTATTCGAGGAAAGGCGGCGCAGTATCACAGTTTCAGCGGTTTGTAATCACCGCCTCACGGGGGAGCGCAAGAACGCATGGACACCAGGCTCGGCCTCAGCCGCATCGGCCATGTAGCGCTGAAAGTGGCGGATATCGGGCTCTCGCTCGATTTCTACCGCGACCGGCTCGGCTTCGCCGAGATGATGCGGCTCGACAACGACGACGGCAGCCTCTGGCTCGTCTATCTCCGCATCACCGACACGCAGTTCCTAGAACTGTTTCCGGGCGGGCAGGGTGGTCGCGCTCCCGACCGGGACAAGACCGCGATCAACCATTTCTGCCTCGAATGCGCCGACCTCGACGCCACCGCGGCCAGGCTTCGGGGCGCCGGCGTCAGGCTGACCGTGGAGCCGAAGCTCGGTCTCGACGGCAATCGCCAGTGCTGGATCGAGGATCCCGACGGCAACCGCATCGAGTTCATGCAGATGTCGCCGTCGAGCATGCAGGCGGAGGCGATCAGGCGGCTGCGCGGCGCCTGATCGAGGTCAGTGCCCGCCGCCATGGCCGCCGAACCACGGGCTCAGGAACCCGAACTGTTCGGGGAACTGGTCGACCGCACCGTCGAGCAGCATCTTCAGCGCGACATAGAGGATGATCAGCAGGCCGACATAGGCGATCCACCGATATTTATGCAGCAGCCGCGCCACGTAGGAAGCGGCGAAACCCATCAGCGCGATCGACAGCGCGAGGCCGAAGATGAGCACGGTAGGGTGCTCCATCGCCGCGCCGGCGACGGCGAGCACGTTGTCGAGCGACATGGACACGTCGGCGATGACGATCTGCCAGGCTGCCTGCGCGAAGGTCTTGCGCGGCGCCTTGCCGGCGACCGTGCCGTCCTTGTCGTGGCCGATGTCGGCGAGCGCCTCGGTAGCCGCATGTTCCTCTTCGGGGCTGGTGCGCAGCTCGCGCCACATCTTCCAGCACACCCAGAGCAGCAGCAGGCCACCGGCGATGAGCAGGATAGGTCCGATCTGCAGCAGCCATGTCGTGGCAAGCGCGAAGCCGATGCGCAGCACCGTCGCGGCGGCGATGCCGACGAGGATCGCCTTCTTGCGCTGGTCGGCGGGCAGGCCGGCCGCCGCGAGGCCGATCACGATCGCATTGTCGCCGGCAAGGACGAGATCGATGGCTATGACTTGAAGCAGTGCAGTGAAACCGGCGGCCGTAAATATCTCCATCTGGTCCGCTGCCTCATTGCTGCTCGTCGCCGCGACGCCCGTAAATATGCACCGGTATCGCGCCAAGTCGAGTGGATTGTTGCGAACCGCAACCAACGCCGCGGCCCGGCAACCTCTAACCGATTTCGCGACCGCAGGTTCCAGCGATGCGCGACATCGACGTGCGGCGCATGCGCCCGGGCCGGAGGAGGTCGCCGGATCACCGTTCAGCGCAGCCGTTCCTCGGAGCGACGAATCCCAAAAATGGAGTCCGGCAAGGCAAGAAACTTAATGAAAGCAGCAACCCCTCGCCCCATATCGTAGGCTGAAGTAGAGCTCTGCGGCTGAGCGCCGAGTGTCGAAAGGCGTCTGAGGTCCATGGCAAAGCGGTCGAAGAATGTCGCACCCACGAAGCTCATACGGGATTGGACTCTACCCGTTGCCGCGACGCTCGGCTCGGCGGTGCGGGCAAGGGGTATTCTGCTTGAGATCCGCGCTCGCCTGCCAGTGGCGGCAAAGAAGCTGGTTGGCCTAGAAACCGGCACAATATCCCTGCGCGTGCCGCTCGACTCGCATGAAGACTGGGATGCGGTGTCTGCTTCCATCTCACAAACCCTGAGCGGCATAGAGGACCTGCAGGTTATCCTCGCGAGGTGGAGGACATCCTTTCCATCTCATCGGCCGAACGTCATCGGTGGCTGAAGGACGGCCGTCTTCAGAGCGCTGGCACACGCACGGTCAAGCTGCGAGGACGCGCCAGAAAGATAACCTTCCATGTGTTCGATCCACGCCACATCGAGGATGTGCTGGATCGGGCGATGCCTGATGTTTGGCGTGAGCAGGATGCGATCGCTGCGGCGGAAAACAGACGGCGGGCTGCCGGGAAAGCTGCTCTCACCCGAGCTGGCAAGAAGGAGTTGGCGAATAATTCGTCGGGCAGAACGGCGAACGAGGACGCTCAGGAAATCAAGCTGAAGGGCTGGCAGGACTTCGATCTTGACGGCCTGTTGCGTTAGCGGTGGCTCGACGAGCTGCCGCGCCGCCGGTGCGCTAGAGTCTAGCCCTCCACCCGCTCCATGAAGGCGATCGCGCCGTGCGGGGCGCGCACCTTGCCGGAGCTGATGAAGTAGACGAAGACGTCGCGCGGCTCGACCTTTGCCGCGCTCGACGGGGCGGCGCGGGGCAGGTCGTCGGGCGCCTTGCCTTCCGCCCAGAGTTTTGCGCGCTTGGCCCATTGATCCAGAGCCTTGGGCGTGTAGCAGGTCGGCTCGTCGTCCGAGCCGGTCTGCAGCCTCGCATAGACGAAGTCGCCGGTGACGTCGGACATCGCCGGATAGCTCTCGTGGTCGGCGTAGACGATCGCCGCGTTGTGCTTGCGGCACAGCGCGACGAATTCCGGCACGGCGAAACTGTCGTTCCGGACCTCGACGGCGTGGCGGAGCTTCACGCCGTCCTGCCTGTCGGGCAGCAGCTTCAGGAAGGCGCCGAAATCCTCCGCGTCGAATTTCTTGGTCGGCGCGAACTGCCAGAGGATGGGGCCGAGCTTGTCGCCGAGCTCGGCGATGCCCGAGCCGACGAAGCGCTGGACCGACTCGCCGGCCTCCGCCAGCACCCGGCGGTTGGTGGCGAAGCGGTTCGCCTTCAGCGAGAAGACGAACCCGTCGGGCGCGTCACCGGCCCATTTGGCGAAGGTCGGCGGCTTGAAGGTCGAGTAATAGGTGCCGTTGACCTCGATGGTCGGCACCTGGCGGCTCGCATAGTTGAGCTGTTTCGCCTTGGAAAGTTTTTCGGGATAGAAGGATTTGTCCCAGGGCTCGAAGGTCCAGCCGCCCATTCCCGCGCGGATCGTTCCGGCGCTCTTTTTAGATGGCATCTCGTCCTCCGTCCGGCTCTCGTGCGGCGCGCAAGATGCGTCTGGAGGGTGCGCTTGTCCACCCGGGGGATCGGGGCTCCTGACATGGCGCGTCGTTCCTCCCCTGCGAAGCGGGGGAGGGGGACCATGCGCAGCATGGTGGAGGGGGCGGCCCTGCGTCCCTTCGGGGCCAGCGTCATGACGTGTCGGGGGGCGTCAGCGCGTAGAGGGCGAGCGCATGGGCGTGGGCCAGGATCTCGTCGACCTCGCGGATGTTCTGCGAGCGTCTTGCCGAGGGATCGAAGCGCGACAGGCGGCCGCCGGGCGGACGGCCGGGGCGCAGGGGCGAGAGGCGCCGGATGCGGCCGCGCGCCTTGAGCGCCTTCCAGCGGGCGAAGCGCCTTGCCTGTCCCGGCAGGTCGTCGAGCGCGGCGGCCAATGCGGCGAGGCGCAAGTTGAGGCGCGTGGCGTCGACCGGGTCGTCGGACGAGGGCGGCGGCGGCAACCGGTGAGGTTCCGAGACGCCGGGAAACAGGATGCGCGGCGCGGCATGCGCGGGGACAATGCGGCGGGCAGTGGGGCGGAAGCGCCGTGGCGGGTCGAAGAGGGGCAGGGCGGTCCTTCGGGGCTGACCGGAGGCAAGCGCCTCAGGCTGAGGACCGGAGGCGCATGAGCCGCCCCCTCCACCGGCTACGCCGGTCCCCTGCCGGCCGGGTCCCCGCTGCTGCGCAGCGTCCCGGCGTTCGCCGGCCTTCCATCGTACCACCGGCACGATGGATTTGCCTTCGGCAAACCGGCTGCTCACCCCCCGTGAACGGGGGAGGAGCCTGGCGGCGGCGCTTGCGATATTGGCGGATGAGATGACGACGGCGATGCCGAGGCGGCGAAGCTGCGGTTCGACGGTTGCGGGTTCGGGCTTGCGCTTGCGCGGGGGCGGAAGGGTGACGACGAGACCGCGCGCGGCCGCGATGATCAGGCGACGGGCTGCGGATTCGGCTGGGCGCAGCAGCCGCAATATGGCGAGCCGGAGATGGCGGGGCAGGGTGAAGCTCGGCTTCACCTTAAGGGGAGGTCGGCGGTCGTCAGACCGCCGGGTGGGGGGCTCCTCAGCGTCACTACCCCCACCCGACGCTTCGCGTCGACCTCCCCTCAAGGGGGAGGTAAAGGCGCCGGCGCCAAGCCCAGCCATGGCGAAAAGCCCGGCCAGGATGCGCTTCAGCGCCTCGAGATTGGTTTGTATCGCCGCCGTTCCGTCCATCGCCGCCTCCTTTCAGGGCGGCGAGATTGTAGGGCGTGTGAGCAGGCCGTGGATAAAGATGACGACGAATAAATTGGCGCGCTGGCGCAAATCCAATGGGGCGCGCCTGAATCGTCGGCATAGCCGCGTGATTGTTCCTAGAAGGCGAGCGTCAGCTGCGACGAATGTTGGCGGGCCTCCCGAGACCACACCCACGCGTCAAATTCTCGCCGAGATATGGAAAGGAGGTCGGCTGCGAAACAGAACGTGTTTTTCAGGAAGTCGTAGTCGTCGTTTTTGACGCCCGCTCGTGCTGCAAAAGTTCTGATGTGACGATCGACTGCGATCGACTCGATCCCTACCAAGCAAGCCATGTAGTCGATCGTCTTAGGGCCTACACCATACAATGATTGGAGATCGGTGCAGAACGCATCAGATTTAAGTGCCGCTCGAATGTCGTCTGTGGTGTCGACTTTTGCCTTATGCAGAAACACGACCATGTGCTCGAAGCGTTCAACCTTGGTCTCGTGCTGCCAGTCGAGGAGACGGGCAGTATTACCCTTCTTAACAAGACAGATAAGTGTACTTACGCGATCCGCATCAGGAAATTCATTGAGAATGCGCATCACACGCGGCATGACCACTGAACGGTAGCTGAGCCCAGCCTGCAGCACAGCATCTGCGAGAAGAGCTCCGGCGTGCTCATATGTCGATCGCCGCACAGCATGCGTAGCCGGGACGCCCTGCGTTGACGCCAAATCCGCCACTCGGCGCGCGGCCTTCAAAAGTTCGAGCCGGTCAGGTGGACATCGAGTCACTATAGCAGTCCAATTTGACGAAGCGCTCCTAGTCGCTCCACGCAGTTGGGGCAAGCTCCGCATGGAAGTTTGCTAGATGCTTGACAGGAAAATGTCCTACCTATGGGTACTCCTAAGCGTCTGGCTTCTTGCGCGACCTCTGCCTTTGATGAGTACCGAAAGGGGGAAATAAATCGCACCGGTCCAATGTCCTCGGTGAGCCCATCGAGCTTATTCATAAAGTCGGCGGTACAATCGATCTCCTTGGCGTGGTTGCTATTGATAAAACCTGTGTAGACCTCAAGGATGCCGAGCGTTTGCGCTCTTGCAGCAGCGGCAGCGTAGAACAGGAGGGTTCGATAAGGAACGTAGAGATCATCATCGTGAACCTCGTCCTCCCAGAGGTCGGCTTCAACGATCAGTCGCGATTTTGATCCACGGAAAAGGTCCGAGAGGTCCACGCGCTCAGGACGCTTCATACCTGCAGGGAGGACTTCATTCACCCGGTTCCACTCAGTCTCGACGCAATGTTGCCCGTAGTCAAAAAATAGCGGGCTCACGTCCGTGTCTTCCTCATGCAGTCCAAAAGCCACCGTCGTCGAGTCCAAGCCACCAGATGCGAGAAGCAGCACCTTCTTGGTCATTTACGAGCGCCCCTCTCGATCTTCGATAAGGCGTCAAATATGCCGTTCAAACAAACGTCGAGATCGGACGAGTAAGAGACACTCCCCTTAATCACCATTGTATTCCGGTTCTCGTTGCGAGGGTCGAATGTAATAACTGGTTTTCCCATTTCGATTGCAAGGCCAATCTCGACCAAAGTGCCTGGATCTCGATCAATTGGTATTGCAAAAACTGCCGTACATTCTTGAAGCAACTGCACGTCGCTAAAGTAGTAGGGGAAGAGGGACTCGATGGGTGCATCGCGTTTGGCCTCGCCGTTCTCCTTGACCGGCCTTCTGACTCGGAAGTTATGGTATTCTAGTGCCGCAACGGCGGCGCTGATCTCTTTGTGATCTGTGTATGAGAAGTCCGGTGCGGCCAGGTAAATCTGTAGACTCGGACGAACATGCCACGGCAAAGTGACGCCGCCTAACCCGCGGACTACCTCGACGGGCATCCGGAGTTCTCGCTCGACATCGCGTCGAAGATCGTCCGGCCACGTGGTCTGAGAATAGACCGTCGCAACTTGCATGCCACGCCAAGCGGCATCCCGGGCGCTAACGTTGAAACTGCCAAATACGGCGGTGAAGACGTCTCCGACACCCACCGAGTTCTCCGTGACGTCTAGTGTGGCTGTAATATACTCGACATCGCCGTTGCCAAGGTCGAATAGCCTGCTGCCACCGCGGTTTTCTTTCAGAAGTAGCTGCTTAGCTCCAACGCTCTTAGCCAAGTCTAGCAAAGGGGCGACATCGATCGATGCAAGCTTGCTGAATAACGTTGAGGATGTCGATATTACAAGGGAGTCGATCCGACCCGTAAGCGGTCGGAGAGAACCCGCGCCGTCCACGTCGTAGGCAACATCAATCGTAACACGAGCGCCTAGCCTGAGCTGATTGAACACACCCGCCAAATCATAGCTTCCCGGGAAGATAACGACGGTGTCAAACCGACTCAAATCGATACGGTCGCGACTTGGAATAACTCTCCTCTCGTGACGCAGGATGTCTTCGTAACCTTGGTGTCCTACCTCTTTTATGTCAGCAATTGCGATGACGTTGGGGGCACCGGTTACCTCACCAAGGAGTACAAATTCCTGGCACCCGTGCTGGGTCAGATAATTCTGTGCCTGTTCGACCAGATACGCTGGGCAGAATGCTCCGACGGCGTAGTCTTTCCCACTAGCCCACAAGCCACGGGCAGCATGTACTACGCCACCAAGCCTCACTTTTGCGTCGGTGGTGCGCGTTGGCATCGTGAAGTCAATGGTGACTTCACCAATCAGTATCGGGATTGTCGCTGGCATTTAGCCAGCCACAAAATCAGCTTGGACTTGAGGATTGCTGCCGTTTGAGGATGCGGTCACAATACCCGTGTAGGTGAAGCCATTTTCCAAGCATCGTGCAAGGTAGTTGAGCCGCGTGGGTAGCGACCCAACCGACTCCGTACCTGCGACGGCTACCACCCGGCGCCTAACCTCAACTGTAAGCTGAGTGCCAACCGCGGGCACCGAACCGTTATTCACATAATAATCATGGCTAGCTACGTCCTCGAGGCTCGCCGTGAATGCCTGCCCGCACTTATCCGAGCCGCTGGAACCACCGGACGATCCACTGCCTGATCCCGTTTTCGGCTTGCCAGAATAGTCGCTAAGATTTCCTGATCCGCTACTGCCCATCGATCCCCCCTTAAGATTTCAGGCAGACTACCTACGGTTGATGGGCTTTATCAAGTATTCCGCTTCTGAATTCACAGAGTTCTATTAAATGAACTTAGACATTCCAGCGCATCCACCATGCGCCTCCTGCATGCGTGCGTTGCTTCATTGGCAGTGCACAACTGCCGCGCTGCCCCTCATCCGGCCCTTCGGGCCACCTTCTCCCCGTGAACGGGGAGAAGGGAGGGGAGGTAACTACTCCGCCGCCTGCGCCCTTTTGCCCGGCCGGCGGCCGAGCAGCTCCTTGAGGAACTGCCCCGTGTAGCTCCTCGGCTCCGCCGCGATGTCCTCCGGCGTGCCCATGGCGACGAGTTCGCCGCCGCCGTCGCCGCCTTCGGGGCCGAGGTCGAGGACCCAGTCGGCGGTCTTGATCACCTCGAGGTTGTGCTCGATGACGACGACCGTGTTGCCCTGGTCGACGAGCTCGTGCAGCACTTCCAGCAGCTTTGCGACGTCGTGGAAGTGCAGGCCGGTGGTCGGTTCGTCGAGGATGTAGAGCGTCTTGCCGGTGGCTTTTCGGGACAGCTCCTTGGCGAGCTTGATGCGCTGCGCCTCGCCGCCCGACAGCGTGTTGGCCTGCTGGCCGATATGGATGTAGCCGAGGCCGACCTGGTTCAGCGTGACGAGCTTGTCGCGCACGGCGGGCACCGCGGCGAAGAAGTCGACGCCTTCCTCGACCGTCATGTCGAGCACGTCGGCGATCGACTTGCCCTTGAACAGCACGTCGAGCGTCTCGCGGTTGTAGCGCTTGCCGTGGCAGACGTCGCAGGTGACGTAGACGTCGGGCAGGAAGTGCATCTCGATCTTGATGACGCCGTCGCCCTGGCAGGCCTCGCAGCGGCCGCCCTTGACGTTGAAGGAGAAGCGGCCGGGCGCGTAGCCGCGCGCCTTGGCTTCCGGCAGGTTGGCGAACCAGTCGCGGATCGGCGTGAAGGCGCCGGTGTAGGTGGCCGGGTTGGAGCGCGGGGTGCGGCCGATCGGGCTCTGGTCGATGTCGATGACCTTGTCGAGGAATTCGAGGCCCTCGACGCGGTCGTGCTCGGCGGGATGTTCCCTTGAGCCCATGATGCGGCGCGAGGCCGCCTTGAACAGCGTCTCGATGAGGAAGGTCGACTTGCCGCCGCCCGACACGCCGGTGACGGCGGTGAAGACGCCGAGCGGGATCTCGGCGGTGACGTTCTTCAGATTGTTGGCGCGCGCGCCAACGACCTTGATGCGCTTGCCCTTCTTGCCCTTGCGCCGCTCGGAGGGCGTGGCGACCTCGAGCTCGCCGGACAGGTATTTGCCGGTGATGGAGGCCGGGTTCGCCATGATGTCGCGTGGGCTGCCCTGCGCGATGATCTGGCCGCCATGGATGCCGGCGGCGGGGCCGATGTCGACGACGTAGTCGGCGGTGAGGATCGCGTCCTCGTCATGCTCGACGACGATGACCGTGTTGCCGAGGTCGCGCAGGTGCTTCAGCGTGTCGAGGAGGCGGGCATTGTCGCGCTGGTGGAGGCCGATCGAGGGCTCGTCGAGCACGTAGAGCACGCCGGTGAGGCCGGAGCCGATCTGCGACGCCAGCCGGATGCGCTGGCTCTCGCCGCCCGACAGCGTGCCGGAGTTGCGCGACATGGTGAGGTAGTCGAGGCCGACGTCGTTGAGGAAGCGCAGGCGCTCGCGGATCTCCTTCAGGATGCGCGCGGCGATCTCGTTCTGCTTGGCCGAGAGGTGGCCGGGCAGGTCGGTGAACCAGCGGTCGGCCTTGCGGATCGACATCGCCGAAACCTGGCCGATGTGCAGCCCGGCGATCTTGACGGCGAGCGCCTCGGGCTTGAGGCGAAAACCGTTGCAGGCAGGGCAGGGGGTGGCCGACATGAAGCGCTCGATCTCCTCGCGCATCCAGGCGGATTCGGTTTCCTTCCAGCGGCGCTCCAGATTGGGGATGACGCCCTCGAAGGTCTTGGTCGTCTTGTAGGAGCGCAGGCCGTCGTCATAGGCGAAGGTGATTTCGCGCGAGCCGGTGCCGTGCAGGATGGCGTCCTGCGCCTCCTTCTTCAGCTCGCTCCAGCGGTCGCCGAGCTTGAAGCCGTAGGCGCGGCCGAGCGCTTCCAGCGTCTGCGCGTAATAGGGGGAGGAGGACTTCGCCCACGGGCTGACCGCGCCGTCGCGCAGCGTCAGGCTGTCGTCGGGCACGACCAGACTGGCGTCGATGGCGCGCTGGCTGCCCAGCCCGTCGCAGGTCGGGCAGGCGCCGAACGGGTTGTTGAAGGAGAACAGGCGCGGCTCGATCTCGGGGATGGTGAAGCCCGAGACAGGACAGGCGAATTTCTCAGAGAAAATAACGCGTTCGTGGGTTTCGTTCGCGCTTTTGTTGACCGAGTCGGCGCCGGTCTGGCTGGCGTCGAGCGGGCGGTCGGCGAACTCCGCGACGGCGATGCCGTCGGCGAGCTTCAGCGCCGTTTCGAGCGAGTCCGCGAGCCGGGTGGCGAGGTCGGCGCGCACCACGATGCGGTCGACCACCACGTCGATGTCGTGCTTGTACTTCTTGTCGAGGGCAGGGACGTCGGCGATCTCGTAGAAGGCGCCGTCGACCTTGACGCGCTGAAACCCTTTCTTCTGCAGTTCGGCGAGTTCCTTGCGGTACTCGCCCTTACGCCCGCGCACGATGGGGGCGAGGATGTAGAGGCGCGTGCCCTCGTCGAGGGCGAGCACGCGGTCGACCATCTGGCTGACCGTCTGGCTCTCGATCGGCAGGCCGGTCGCCGGCGAATAGGGGATGCCGGCGCGCGCGAAGAGCAGGCGCATGTAGTCGTAGATCTCGGTGACGGTGCCGACGGTGGAGCGCGGGTTGCGGCTGGTCGTCTTCTGCTCGATGGAGATGGCGGGCGACAGGCCGTCGATCTGGTCGACGTCGGGCTTCTGCATCATCTCCAGGAACTGGCGGGCGTAGGCCGACAGGCTCTCGACATAGCGGCGCTGGCCTTCGGCATAGATCGTGTCGAAGGCAAGCGACGACTTGCCCGAGCCCGAGAGGCCGGTCATGACGATCAGCGAGTCCCGGGGCAGGTCGAGATCGACGTTCTTGAGGTTGTGCTCGCGCGCGCCGCGAATGGAAAGGTATTTGTGGTCGGCCATCGCCGGTCCGCAGCCTCGTTTCAGAAAATATCGGGATGGCAGGGTTATCCGGCCACCCTCTATTTAGGTGTTTTCGCCGCCACGTCGAGGGGCCGTTGCTTCCCTGTTCAACCTCTAGCCCCGGCGATGCCCGCAGGGCAAGCAAAAAGAACAAAGGTCGAACAGGCTCCTGACAATCGGGATTGGGCGGTTGCCGGGGCCCGAAGGAGCGCGGCGCTTTTGTTTCCCGCCGCGATCACATTTCCTTGCAGGCGGCCGCTTCACGGTTGACGCGCATGGGTGCGCGGTCCAGATTCCAGGTGTGTCTCACGACGCCGGATGTCCACGGGACATCGTTCGCTGCCGATGGGCGGTTTGCGAGACGCCGCAGACCAGCGAAGAGGCTTGTCGTAGAGGCTTCTGAAACTGACGAAGGAGGAAGGAATGACTCCACCGGACAGTCTCGAGAGGCTCCGTTGATGCAAGGAGCCTAGGCAGGCACCCCTCTGACCCTTTCAGGCGCAACCTGCCGATCAATCGACAATCAGAGACTATAAGTCGGATCGTCGGCTTGATGCCGCGTTGCATCCGAAGAACGCCGGTTATCAAATCCCGGCACTGGCGGGCAGCGCCCGCTCCCACAGGCCCTGTTCTCTCAAAGCGGGAGACAGGGCCGTTCTGATTGGGAGGGCGCCCCATTCGGCGCGGGGAGGGGCTCAAGACCCGCAATGGAAGTGTGATTTCAACCGGAAAGCACTTTGCGGAGGCTTGCTTTTTGACTGGGAACAAAATAAGAACAAACAACATGTGGACAGGGCGGCCGCTGCGACGTTTCGGCGGGGCCGCCGCGGGCGCGATCCTGTAGGATGCGCCCTGATTTCGAGGTCGATGGTTTCGGACAAGCGTGGAGAAGTGCGATGGCAGGCAGCGTCAACAAGGTCATTCTGGTGGGCAACCTTGGGGCGGATCCGGAAATTCGCCGCCTGAACTCCGGCGATCCGGTCGTGAACATCCGCGTCGCGACGTCGGAAAGCTGGCGCGACAAGAGTTCCGGCGAGCGCAAGGAAAGAACCGAGTGGCATAATGTGGTGATCTTCAACGATCAGCTCGCCAAGGTCGCCGAGCAATATCTGAAGAAGGGCATGAAGGTCTACGTCGAAGGCGCGCTGCAGACGCGCAAATGGCAGGACCAGACCGGCCAGGACCGCTACACGACGGAAGTGGTGCTGCAAAAATTCCGCGGCGAACTGCAGATGCTCGACGCGCGCGGGCAGGGCGGAGAGGGCGGCAGCGTCGGCTATTCCGGCGGCGGCGGGCGCGGCTCCGACTTCGGCCAGTCCAGCCCCAGCGAAGGCTATAGCCGCGGTGGCGGCGGCGGTGGCGGTGGTGCAAGCCGCGGCGGCGGCGGAACGTCGCGCGAACTGGACGACGAGATCCCGTTCTGACAGGTGGATAGTCGCGGGTGTAAACTGCCGTAGCTTTTCCCGAGATCAAGCAAGGGCTTACGCTCGATCCGGCAGTGAAGTGCTTTGGGCCACTTCAGCCTGCATGCCATGTTGCGTGCGTTGTCAATAAAAATGGCAAACTGTGTTGAATCTCAAGGCAGTATTGAAGCCCGAGGTGCATTGTAGGTAAACAATGGCCCGCTGACGCAATGTGGATGCCCCACAGTGCGGAGGGGACTCGGAGCCGGAGGGGTGAAAAAGTCCATCTTACCCGATGCGCGAACCGCACTAGGTGGCGCTCCCAGGCCGCAGGCCATAGGCGACCTAGGAAACGAGAAGGGCAAGCATTTGGAACGATCGGCAACACCCGCCATATCAGGCGGGTGGTGAGGGTTACAATGCGTGCCATGCTCGCTCGTCGTTAGCCATGTTGGAGACGTATCGCGAATTGAATCTGATAGGCCCGGAACAGTGCGGTTTCACGGATGGATTGGGACGTGAGCCAAGTGGGACCACTCGCTCTGCTACGCTGCATTCCATAGCTCTTATCGGACGCAAGTAGGGTTGAGCCTCTATTTGCGGGAATGCGGGTGGGCATGCCGGCTTAGAAGCTTTGGGGTGCACGGCTTGATTCCAGCCTGCTATTCTTCCGTGGCGTGGCGGTGCACTTTCTTTTCGCAGTGCTCTTCGAACAGAAGCATTTCTGCCGGTTTGGCGTTTTGCCTCGTCCAAAGCCCTTTTTTGAAAGTTATCCACAGATTTAGTCCTTCGCGCTGCGGTAGACACTGCTTTTCCCGAAAGGACTCGCAGCCCGCACCGAAGGACCCGTGGCGTTTCCAGCGTCTGGCTGCGTCCAATCTAAACGACTGCTTTCCTGCTATTTCAATGAGTTAAGCCTTTCGAGTCAATTGGCGTCGCGCCGGCGCCAGCCCACCGCAGCGGGCGTTGACCCCGGCAGCCTCACCGGCTCTCATCTCGCGTGCGTTCGCGAAGCACCTTCTCGCGGCGCTTCCGAGAGGAGAATGACATGGCTGATGAAGAGGGGCACCCGAAGAAGCGCCATAAGGGAAGGCGGACACGCGGGCTACTCGATCTGCCCAACCACCATCTTCTGAATGAGCCGATCACATGGGGTGTCTGCCTTCATCCTGCGGGCAGTTCGAACGACGACCTACAGAGATGTCGGTCATGCGGCCCCATCCTCGTGGGGTTGGCAGACCGATGAACGTGCCCGCACGAGAAACGCTGGTCGAACCTACTTATGTGATGTCGCGGTTAAGGGGCATATCGGGAGAACGCTTTGTTCTGCTCAAAGACCGGCGGACCGGAATGCCCGATCCCTGGACAACGCGCTACAGCGTCGGACCCCAGAGAACGAAGGAAAAGTCCGTAAAGACCATAGAGCGGTCGCTTTCTTCCATTGGCTTGTCACTGCAGTGGGGTATCGCGCGCGGGATCGACGTGGACGCACGCCTGGACAGCTTGGAACTCTTCACGTCGGAAGAGATGGATGACCTAGTCTACTGGCTGCGGGCGGGGCGCGCGACAGACAAGAGACGGCGACACCGAACGACGGTCCTAGCTGACACCGCATACACTCGTACCATGGATGTGCGCCGATACTTTTCCTGGCGTGCGGAACTTGCTCTTCACCGTATCAACGTTTCGAACGGACGATACGGCGACGCATCCCGGAAGCTCCAGGACTGGCAGGTGCTGCTTGGGAACAAAGTCCGTAGTGGTGGCGGAAGCGAGGGCAGAAAGATGGGGCTGCCGGAGGAACTGAGACCCAGATTCCTTGAAGTGATCGATCCGGCGTTTTCGGAGAATCCGTTCGAGACTCGGCACCGAAAACGCAACCATGCACTGCTCCTTTGCTATTACAACCTGGGCCTCCGGAGGGCAGAGCCGCTCGTATTGAAGGGCCAAGACCTGATACTCGCGGGATCAAAACCGCGGATCGCCGTCCAAGGGCGCCCCGACGACCCGGAAGACCCCCGACCTGACCAGCCCTTGGTGAAGACAGCTGACAGGGTCCTCCAGATCGACGCAGCTCTTCTCAAGGCGCTGATGGATTGGTTGACTAGCCGCGGTGACCGGAGTCTCTATTCCGATGCAAGGAAACACCCATTCGTGTTCGTAGCCGAGAACGGACAGCCGATGGCGGGCCGAACCGTGTACGACCTCTTCGTGATTATCCGAACGAAGTTCCCGGAGTTCGGGCCGGATCTATCGCCACACACCCTCCGCCATGATTGGAACGACCGTTTCTCTGACCACTGCGACAACGTCAGGAAGGAGGAAGCAGGTCGAGATGTCGATCCCGACGGGAGCATGACGGACGCCCGCGAGACAAAGTTGCGCAACTACTTGATGGGTTGGAAAAAGGACTCCAAAACGGGAGCGCTCTACACCGAACGGTCCACCCAGACGCAGGCCCAACTGATTAGCCTCAAGTTGCAGGAGGCAATCTCACGTGGGTAGAGGAACTGCACCCGCAACCAGGGATGCGGCGCCGACCCTGCAGCAAAGGTCCCTAGGCTTCCACGGCGCTCTCATCAGCCGCGCTGGATATAAGGTCGATACGTCGGGATCCATTTGGCACATTCCACACCCGGCACGCTCGGTTCCGCTGGATTGGGACCAAATCGAAATCAAACATGTCGAAGTGCGGCTGGCTACTGAGGCATATTTCCGGCATTTGATCCAGAACTATTCATCAAGGGAGGTCGCAAACAACTGGGATCTTCTCAAGTATGTGTGGTCTCTGGAGACCGTTCGGGGCAATGAAGATATCCCAGTGCAGTTCTTGGCGGAACTGGAGAGTGTATTGCCGAAGCACGAGAGATATCGTCTTCACTTCGCCCGGAAATGGTACACTTGGTGCAGCGATGCCGGATACCTGCCGTTCTCAGCAGAGGTTGCATTCCATCTTGAACAACGGGTGATCGGCGGCAACGAAAAAGGAGCTGCAGTACGATCGGCCGATCCGGACAGGGGACCGCTGCAAGAGGGCGAAGTCAAAGCTCTGGCGAATGCACTCCGCGCCGTGAGGATGACAGCGGCGATAGACCTCCAGGAGGAAGCCGCCGTATGGCTAGCGCTAGCATTCGGCAGCAACCCCGAACCGATGGCACTGTTGCGAGAGGAGGATTTTTGGGCGCTCGCAGACTCAGACCAGGACGCTCCGATTTACCTGATCAATGTACCAAGGCACAAGAAGGGCGACCCGGCGCCTCGCACTCAGTTTCGGGAGCGGCGGGTCAATGCCGAAATCGGAGAGATCGTCCAGGCGCTGATCGGTCAGAACCGTGCCGAAAGTCCGCTTGGGAGCGATAACAATGACGGTCGGCCGTTGTTTCGACGCAGCCGGCCAAGAGGCGACCTTCCCCAGGAAGGCGCGGGCTCAGATTACCGCTATCACTACTCCTCCCAGGAATTCTCATCGCTGGTTGCGGATGCAGTCCTCAAGCTGGCAGTGATCTCGCCACGAACCGGCCGTCCGCTAAAGGTCACGATGAGGCGTTTCCGGTATACCTTGGCGACCCGCCTCGTAAGAGCGGGAGCTTCTCGGCGAGTTCTGGCCCAGCTCCTGGATCATACCGACCTCCAGAATGTTGGTGTATACTTCGACACTGTGAGCGACATAGTCGTGCGGCTTGACGCTGCGGCAGCACACGAACTGGGGCCGCTTTCCCAGGCATTTCTAGGAAAGATGGTCAGGAGTGAAGCGGAGGCCGTCCGTGGCGACCGACCAAGCAGCCGGATATACCACACCAACCGGAAAGCGGATCGGCTGGATGCGCTCGGCACCTGCGGGTCGTTTTCCTTTTGCGGCCTGACAGCGCCGATCGCCTGTTACACCTGTGTCCGTTTCCAGCCGTGGAAGGACGCTCCCCATGAAAGCGCTCTGGCTGCGCTCCTAGCCGAGCGAGGCCGGCGCCAGGATGTGGGCTTGAACTCGAGCATGGTCGAGATCTTCGACATGACGATCCTGGCTATAGCGGACGTCATTGGACGCATCGGCGCCAGCCCTGTCAGGGGCCCAAATGTCGGTTAGAGAACTGCCATCGGCTCGCCTTCGAGATGCCCGCGCCAATCTCGTGTCGTTTGTCCAGCGAGGTCGCGACAGTGTCGCTTTCGGGCGTGGTCTCGATTTCGATGCGGCAGCCTGGGACCTCAGCAGGTGGCACACAGCCAGACCGTCTGCTCAAAAGCAGACGGTAGTCCTCTACTTCACCACACATGAGAATGGCACGGCTAAAGGGCTGTCAGGCCGCTGCCCGATGCTCACGCCGTTTGGCGACTTCATCAAGGCCGTCGTGCGTCTCCGCCATGAGAGTAACCCGAGACAGGCGGCGGTCCTCCAAGTACTGGTGCGTGCTTCCCGCTATCTTCACGGAACCATCCTTGAGCGGTCTGGCGATCCCTGCTCCATACACACGGATGACTTTTTGCGGGCCGCCCAAGCCTGCAAGGCGAGAGAGAAAGAGTCTTCACGATATAGGATCGGTATTTGGCTGGAGGAAATCGCCGGCTGGCTGAATAATTACAGCATCTCCAGGGGAAGGATCGATTTCACCAATCCGTTTCCGAGGGTGACCTACGATCACACCCGAATCGGCAAGGATCACGACGAGCGCCGGGCCAAGAAGCTGCCCAGTGCAGCCGCATACGACGCCCTCGGCGAGATTTCCAATCTCGTGAAAGAACCCTCCGAGGTGGTCCGGATGAGAGCGATCGAGATCCTCGTCGCGACCGGATTCCGGATTAATGAAGCTCTTACGTTGCTGGAAGATTGCGAAGTTGAGGAGGAGCTAAACCACAACGGAAAGCCGGTGCTAGACAGCGAAGGTGACCAACGGGTTCGATACGGGCTCAGGTATCTTCCGGAAAAGGGAGGTAAGCCCGATGTAAAATGGATCGCTACAGACATGGAGGGGGTGGTCAAGCGTGCCATCGGAGACAGCAGGTTTCATACCGCGCCTGCCCGGGCGACCGCGAAGTGGCTGGAGCAGCATCCAAAACGCGCACATTTCGATCCAGAAAATGACCAGGGTCCGCACCAACTCTATACCGTGCACGACCTCACGCGGGTTCTCGGGCTTGCAAGGAATGGTGGTTTGAGTTGGGCCAAGGGACGTGGTCTTGATCCCGTGAAGATCGTAAAAAAGGTACATTACTACCGCCGCATGGACATTGAGGCGGTACTGCTTGCTCAACAAGAATTACAGATATCTCTGTCGACGTATTTGTTCGTGGTGCCTCAGAATTTCTGTCACGGTGCCAAGGCGACTAGCCCATCCGTGATCTGCCTCCTGACCGATCAACAAGTCAGTGATTTCCTTTCCGGGAGAAGCTCGGAGCGGGGGACCACGCTATCCGTTTTCGATCGATACGGTTTTACTGAAGCGGACGGCAGCCCCATCAAGCTGACCTCGCACATGTTCCGTCACTGGTTGAACACGCTCTTCGAACAAGGAGGTCTCGGCCCACACGAGATCGCTCGCTGGTTCGGCCGTAAGGACATGGGGCAGAATGCCGCCTACGACCATGTGACCGGGATGCAGAAGGCAGAAGAGGTTCACCGACTTATGGAGCGTGGGGGAATGCGGGGACCGATGGCTGAAACACACGAAATGCTAGATCCCGTCGAACGCGCTACTTTCCGAGAAGACGCGATTCCCACAGCACTCACCACCGATCTTGGCGTGTGCATTACAGACTGGACCCTTGCACCTTGTCCGGACCATGGAAGCTGCGCCCGTTGCTCGGACCACCTGATCATCAAAGGCGACGCGAAGCAGAAGGCATCAGCCGAGAAACTGCTGAACGAGCACGAGTGGTTCCTTGCCGACGCCGTGCGTGAAGCCGAGGAGGAGACCTACGGAGCATCAAACTACATTGCCCACCACCGCACAATGGTGGAGGGGCTGCGCCGTATTCTGGCCGTTCACAATGATCCGGATGTTCCGGATGGGACTCTCGTCCACCTCAATACAGCCATGCCTCCTCGGATCGTCACCAGAACCTTGGAGCAAGCTCAGTATGCCTAATCTCCGGAAAAAACCGAGTGGTCGAAGGAAGCAACGTGTACGGATCACGCCGGAAATTGCCGCCAACATCTGCGAACTGATCCTCGAATGGCGAGGTCCCTTCACCTGGGAGAGAATAATCGAGGAGGCCGAACGGGTCTGCGGACATCCTTGGACCCGGCAGGGACTCAATAAACACCCAGACATCAGGAAATCATACCAAGACAAGACGATAGCGCTTACGAACAGTAAACCCGTGCCGGAAGGCGATATCGCCCAATTGATGCTTTTGGAGAAAATTGAACGGCTAGAGATTGAGAATCGCAGGCTTTGCGAAAGCGTCAGAATCTACGATGAATTGTTCATCCGCTACCAAGCTAATGCACACCGGAAAGGTATCAACCCGGCGGAACTCGAAAAACCCCTGGAGCCGGTCGAGCGACGTGGGCAGCGAGCCCAGCCGATTGAGGAGCATGAGCAGGGCATTTCACTCGTCCGTCCCGTGCCCCCAAGGAGTAGATAGTTGCCATCGATGGTATCGGAAGTCTGACTGGAGGCGCGCTCCATGCCGTCAACCGGATTGCCTGATCGGGCGGAGCGCCTAGCGCTTCAATAACGCCCTTTGTCACGGCAAATAGATGGGTTCCAGCCTTGTCAACCTTAGTTGGTTGTGTCTGCCACAGCGGACCCTCTCCCAAAAGCCGCAGTCTCCAGGAAAGAGAAACTATAGGCGCTGCTTTTGTTTCCTGACTACGGCACCTTCCACGCCTTCCATGACCAGTTCAGTGGTGCCGCCGGTCTAAAACTCGCAGCGACGCAGCACCGCCTTTTGGCAGCAGACCTGAACTCAACCCCAAAGCACTCGATGTAGAGTAAGGGCGGCGTTGCGGAGCTCGTTGGCACTCTGCATCACCTCCCATGACCGTCCATGTCTGAGCGAGTGTTGCATCATATCGCTCCACTTATCGAGCATGGCGGCAGCCTGCCGAGCTTCCAGCAAGGTCGTCTCTGCTTCCCGCACACGCTGCCTGCGTGCTGCCTGGCGTTCGGTAGCCGACATAGCCATCTGGCCTTTGGTCGGTCTACCGCGGCGACGTTTCGCCAGACCATCGCCCATTCTAACTCCAAGGGACTGTATTCGCATTTCGTGACACACGAAATTACCACACAGAGGGTCGATATCAAGGATTCATACCACCAACCGACCCAAGGCCGTTTGTTATCCGGCAGCCTTCGGTCGACGCGCTTGCAATTCACCTTCGGGCGACTGAGCACTATCCCGCAAGGTGCCGGCACGTGAGCGGATCGGGCGAGCCTTGCCAGGACAGTGCGCACAGGGTCACACTACCGACCGAGGGGGAAGCGCGTGCGATTCGTAAATAATCCACCAGATGCGCGTTCATTAATGATGTCGGCGCGCAGCTTCGGCAATTACGACCTGCCGAGCGCGCTCGCAGACCTCATCGACAACAGTATTAAGGCCAAGGCCAACGCGGTGCACATCAGTTGCGTCCGTTACGACGCATCGATTGAAGTACGGGTCCGCGATGATGGCGAGGGCATGAGCGCCGACGAGCTGTTCGCCGCCATGAGGCCGGCAAGTACCAATCCTGAACTCGAGCGCTCTGCAGACGACCTCGGGCGCTTCGGCTGGGGTCTCAAGTCCGCATCCTTCTCACAGTGCCGGAGGCTGACTGTCCTGTCTGCCAAGGATGGTATGTATTCGGGCGCCGAGTGGGATCTCGACTCAATCGACGGCTGGAGCATGGCGGCATTGGACTGGAAGGAGACCTCGACGCTGGCGCATCCCGAACTGCTGAACGGACCGGGAACCGAGGTAATCTGGCGGAATTGCGATCGGCTATCTGAAAACGGACGCATCGGCCCAGAGGCTTTCAACGAACTGGTCACTCATGCCAAGGGGCGCCTCGCGCTACTGTTCCATCGCTACCTATCGGGTGAGGCCACCCGGCGCAGCCTGCGGATCACCGTTAACGGACAAGCGATACAGCCATTTGACCCCTTTCACCGGGCCAACAACGCGACGCAGCCGATCTCCCCGGAGACAATTCACCTTCCTGACGGCTCGTCGATCACGATACGTGGCTACATTCTCCCTCACTTCTCGAAGCTGGCGCTGTCCGACTACGAGCGACTCGGGGGCGAGGAGGGCTTTGTCCGTAATCAAGGATTCTACCTCTACCGCAACGACCGGCTCATCTTGAACGGAACATGGTTCAGGCTCGTGCGACACGGCGAACTCTCTCAGCTGGTTCGCGTCGCGGTCGACATACCGAACACGCTGGACGAGATGTGGAAGATCACCGTCGACAAGGCGGACGCACAGCTGCCCTCGATGTTGCGCGAGCGCCTGAGGGCGCTGGTGGCTAATCTGCGCAGAAGCTCTGGTGACGCATTCCGGTCGAGGGGTGGACGGATCAGTTCAAAGGGAAGCACACCGGTCTGGAGCAAGTATGCTCGGGGCGGGCAGATCCGCTACTACGTGAACCGCGAACACCCGCTCGTCGCCTCGCTGCTCAAGGGCGATGTCGACCCCACGCGGGCAAAGACGGCGGCGGCGGCCATATCGATCATCGAGCAACATTTTCCCTCGATCAGCATCGGAGAGGACGTCGTGCGCGCGCCGGACGCGATGAACCAGAGCGAGTTCGACGCCCACGGCTTCCTGGAGACGCTCGATGCCGCGCTTCCCGCGCTACTAAGCCTAGCGGGATCGATCGAAGGGCTCGTCAAGCTGCTAGCAGTGACCGAGCCTTGGGCAGAGCACACTTCAGTCGTGAGCGAACACCTCAAGGCCAAGGGCTGGACCAATGCCGCACGAAAGTGAACTCGCCTATTTCCGCAGCCGGATGAACGATCTGCACGGCGACCTGATACGAGCCGGAGAGGGGTTGCCGGAAGGCGCCATCAGGCACCTCGTCGAAACGGGTCCATTCAGCCACCTCGATGAGGCCGCGCGGACTGACATCGTCAAGGAGCTGGAGGGCGCCTTCGTCACGCGGCAGAAGCGCGGCGCGATGATCGTCGAGAACGCTCGGCCTTGGCTGGCGGATCGGCGGCCTCGTATTCCGTTCTACTACTGGGACCGCCTGAGGCGGTTCTACCTCGAAGGAGGAACGCTCCCGGCGCATGTCCTCGCGACGCTCGATCACGACACGGACCAAGTGCTTGACCAGTGCGGCGATCCGCTCGTGCTCGCTGCAGGCGCCCGCCGCGGCATGGTGATGGGCCATGTCCAGTCCGGCAAGACGACCAACTATTCGGCACTTATCTGCAAGGCAGCCGACGCCGGCTACAAGGTGATCATCCTGCTGGCCGGCATAACCAACTCGCTTCGAGCGCAAACGCAGGAACGCCTTGACGAGACCTTCATTGGCAAAAAGTCGGTTTTCGGCCCCGTCGCCGCAGAGACGTTGCCGATCCAGAACTACGCTAGCGCACGGCGTATCCCGTCCTACGGAACTACCCGCGACGCCGACTTCGTGAGCGGCCGGGATGGCATGTTCTTCAGCCTTTCGGGCCACAACGAGCCCATCATCTTTGTCACTAAGAAGAACAAGGGCGTGCTCGAACGGCTGGGAGAGTGGCTCGGTGACCAGGATGACGTCGCCGACTTTCCGCTCCTCCTGATCGACGATGAGGCCGACAACGCCTCGATCAACACGAAGAAGGAACCCAAGCTGACCACCGCCATCAATGGAGTGATCCGGGACATACTCAAGCTGTTCCCGCGCTCGGCGTATGTCGGCTACACGGCCACCCCATTCGCAAACATCTTTATCGACCCCGACACCCCGAAGGACATGGAGACTGACGACCTCTTCCCCAGGAACTTCATCAAGGCTCTTGACCCTCCGAACAACTACGTCGGATCCCGCCGCGTGTTCTGGGAGCATGGCGACCTGCGTGATGGAATGGTTCGCACCGTCGCCGACTACCGCGACGTGCTGCCGCTGGCCCACAAGTCGCACGAGTTGCCGACGAAGCTGCCGGAGACGCTGCTCAAGGCGATCCGCGCCTTCTGCTTGACCCGCGCGATCCGCGTGATGCGAGGGCAAGGCGCAAAGCATTGCTCGATGATGGTCAACGTCAGCAGGTTCAACGGCGTGCAGGAGACCATCCAAGGATTCGTCTACACCTATCTTGCCAAGGTCCGTGAGGCGATCACGGTCCATGCGGGCCTGCCGCCTGCGCAGGTTGAGGATCCGATCATGGCGGACCTAAGAGCGACCTTCGAAGAAGAGTACGGGGAGCTCGAGATCGTGTTCGATGACCTGCTGCCGATCATGCTGGAGGGCGTCGCGAGCATCGAGACCCGGACGGTGAACATGAAGGGTGGCGTCCTCGATTACTCGGCGAGGCGCGAGCACGGCCTGCATGTAATTGCGATTGGCGGCCTCGCTTTGTCACGCGGGCTGACGCTCGAGGGGCTCACCGTATCCTACATCCTGCGCAACACCGCCGCGAGCGACACGCTCATGCAGATGGCCCGATGGTTCGGTTACCGGCCCGGTTACGAAGACATCTGCCGACTTTACCTGCCCAAGATATCGCTCGACCACTACGAGGATGTCGACGACGCGACCGAGGAACTACGGCTCGAGGTCAAGCGGATGGAGTCGCTGCGGCAGACTCCAGCGGATTTCGGCCTGAAGGTGCGGCAGAGCCAGCTGGCCATCCGTGTCACCGCGGCAAATAAGATGCGTACCGCGACCGCGATGACGATATCGCAGGATTACTCCGCCCGCCACGTCGAGGGACACGCGCTCTTAAACAGCCGGGAGGCCAACCAGTCCAACACGGCAGCTGTCGCTCGGCTCGTCGAGCTGATGGGCGCGCCCAGCGAGTCGACGGCAGGACACGTTCTCTGGAGCAGCGTCGACGGTGCGTCCGTGCAGGAAGTCCTGCGCTCGTTCTCGTTCTCGGCGGTGCATCCTGACCTTGGACGGATCAGCGACACTTCGCTGGTCCAAGACTATATAGGCGACCGCATCAAGGGTGAACTATCCAAGTGGGACGTCGCAGTTCCACAATTGCAGTCTGGTTTGGCGGTAGACGTCGCGGGACTCAAGGTCCGCCCCCGCGCGCGTCGCCGTGGCTTTGTCCAGCATGGTACCTATCGCGTGAACGGGCAGAAGAATCGGGTCGCCGACAAGCCGGATGTGTCCATCGGTATGGGTCCGGAAGAGATCAATCGTGCAACCGAGATCGCGTCAGCAGACGATGTCAGCGCGGAACGCTCAGCGTGCATGGCACGGTTGCGCCCGCTTCTGCTCATTCATGTTTTCAACGCCATTCTCGCGGATGAGGCCGAGTCCGACGCTCCCCTCGCGATAGCGAACCCGGTCATCACGCTCTCCTTCGCGCTGCCTGGCACCGGCCAGCCCGCCAAGACGCGCGTCTACCAGGTCAACGCTATCTACAAGCGTCAGCTTGAACTCTTTGCGGCAGGCGAGGAGGACGACGATGCGGATGCAATCAATAGTGACCAAGATGCTGTCTGACTGGATCGCCATCACGCCCTCACGAGATCCAGGCTCGCTCAACGTCCTGCGCGCAGACAGCAGCCATCCGCTCGACTTCAGAATCGGTCGAGACGCGCGCGGCCGCTACGTATTTCAGCTCGACTCCGAACGAGGCGCAGACGATGCGCCCTTAAACGAACCTCCGGCTGGCATGGATGTAGTCGTCGACGACCTTGGAGGCGGCGTCTCTCGCCTTACGCTTACACTCCACGATGAGGAAGATTTTGCGATCTTTCGTGTCTTGTGCAGCGACTTGCTTGAGGTCACCCGAGGCTTCGGAGAAGGCGAAGGGGCGCGCGCGCGGAGGATACTGCTCAACCGCTTGCTCCAGTGGCAGGAGGTGTTCGCGCGCCGGCGCAGGAAGTTGCTCTCGCGTAACGAGATCATGGGTCTGGTCGGCGAACTGCTTTTCCTTCGCGACATCATGGGCCCGCGCTTCGGGCTGCCGCTGGCCGTCGCGAGTTGGCGAGGGCCTTACGGCGACGAGCAGGACTTCGCAATATCCGACTTAATCGTCGAGGTGAAGACCCAAGGTACCACTGCCGACCGGAGGCTCCGCGTCTCCTCTGAGGATCAGCTGGAGACCGCAGGCAGCCGCATCGTTATCTGCCAGCAGGGCGTTGCGGCTTGCGATAAAGGTGAGCTTGGCGCAGCCAGCCTCAATGGCCTCGCGAGGGAGCTGTCGACGGCAAGCGAGGAGATGCTGGAATGTCGCGCACGGCTGGCAATTGGCCTTGATACTGCTGGATGGCAGGACCTGCCAGAATACGACGATCACTGGATGCTCATGGACAGGAACTATTTCGAGGTCATCGAGGGGTTTCCGCGCATCACGCGCGCCGATCTCCGATCCGGGGTCGAGGAAGTTCGTTACCGCATCAGAGTCGCCGATTGTCTGCCGTTCCGCATCGAGGAGGAAGCTGTCTTTAGAGGAACATCCGGATGAAGGAACTCGGGGCGGCCTTCGCAGAGTTCCGAGACGACCTCCTACTCGAAGCAGATGCTTCCGGTGACCTGCAGGCGGACGCCTTCTTCAATCTGTACGCCGCAGTAGCCTCAGAGGCGGGAGAAACAATCGATCTCGAGCACACGCCGGCCCGGCGCGAGGGCGGACGAAACACATGGCAGATCGACGGGTTTGCGTTTGACGCTGAGCACGGTACGCTGCACGTCGCCGTGTGCGACTTCAGGTCCGAGCCGGAGCTCCAGACGCTCAACGCTGGGCAGATAGACACGCTGCTGCGCCGTGTTCGCAGCTTCGTGGAACAGTCCGCCAACGCATCTTTCATCAACCAGCTGGAGGATACCAGCGCGGCCTTTCAAGCGGCCTTCCCAATCTACAGTCAGTCCGGCTCTATCCGCCGCGTCCGGGCAATGCTGTTCTCGAACGCCAAGATGTCGACCAAGCGCCCGCCGCAAGTCGCCGAGGAGATGATGGGCAGGCCGGTCACGTACAGCGTATTCGACTTCGGGCGCTACGCCGAGGCGACTGCCGCGAGCTCCGCGCCGCAGCCGATCGAAATCGTGCTCGCAGACATTGGTGCGTCGCCTGTGCCCTGTCTCGAAGCCTCATCGGACAGCAGCAACTACCGCTCCTACCTTGTTGCGCTTCCCGGTCCACTGTTGGCCCACATTTACGGCCTCTACGGGGCGCGCCTGCTGGAGCAGAACGTACGCACCTTCCTGCAGGCGAAGACCAAGGTGAACCGTGGGATTATCTCAACGCTGCGTGAGCAGCCGGAAATGTTCTTCGCCTACAACAATGGGCTAACCGCAACGGCGTCCGACGTGTCCACCTCTAGACTGCCGGACGGACAGCTCGCAATCACCGCGATCCGGGACCTGCAGATCGTAAATGGGGGGCAGACGACGGCGTCGATCCTGTATGCGAAGGACCAGGCGAAGGCGGACCTCGCGGGTGTCCACGTCCAGATGAAGCTATCGGTGGTCAGCGCGGAGATGGTGGAGGATCTGGTCCCGAAGATCTCCCGCTACGCGAATACCCAGAACAGGATCAGCGAGGCCGACTTCTTCTCGAGTCATCCATTCCACCTCGCGATGCAGCAGACTTCGCGGCGGGTCAGTGCGCCACCGAGACCCGGCTCGCTTTCCGGCTCGAAGTGGTTCTATGAGCGAGCGAG
>Ga0233385_1000225_pt1 | contig 31588 bp, 27 predicted proteins | sample ElkDunMinimDraft_16_FD_191543 | JGI IMG/M metagenome (GOLD analysis project Ga0233385, IMG submission 191543) | Fecal eukaryotic communites from dung pellets of Tule Elk in California, USA - Elk Dung G36 | ecosystem: Host-associated > Mammals > Digestive system > Large intestine > Fecal | place...
CGAGCGTGTGGGTGCGGCCCATCCGCAGCCCGCGCGCGGTCGGGTTGGGGCGGTACCCGAGCTGGGCGGCGGCCGCGACGACGCGCTCCCGCGTCGCCGCGGAGACCTGCTCCGGAACGGTGAGGGCACGCGAGACCGTCGACACGGACACGCCCGCCAGCTCAGCGACGTCACGTGCGTTCGCCATCGCGCCTCCCTCGGTGCGGTCCCGTTGTCGGGGCACAGTCTGCAAACGATCCCGGGAGTCGTCAAGGGCCGTGACCTGGCGCATCGGTGGGCGGCAGCTTTCGGGGCTTGCGCGGTCGCGGCTGGCACGGCACCATGACCGCAATCGATCTCAGACCTCTTGCAGGTCTGCCCTGCTGCGGCGTGGGCGACGCCGTCGTCGCCCGGTCGGAACCGACGAGGAGGCGGACGTGAGCGACACGTGGACCCTGCACCCGGACCGGGCGCTGCCCGCCGACCCGGTGACCCGGCCGATCGCGCGAGAGATCTACGCGGCCACGCAGTCGCTGCCGATCGTGTCGATGCACGGCCACGTCGACGTCACGGCGTTCGCCGACGACGAGCCGTTCGGCGACCCCGCGCGGCTCCTCGTGGTGCCCGACCACTACCTCACGCGCATGCTCGTGTCCCAGGGCGAGACGCTGCCGCGGCTGGGCGTCGGCTCGTCGCCGGACGAGCCCGTCGAGACCGACCCGCGGGCGATCTGGCGCCGGTTCTGCGCGGGCTGGAAGCACTTCCGCGGGACGCCCACGCGCTACTGGCTCGAGCACGAGCTCGTCGAGATCTTCGGCGTCACGCAGCGGCCGTCGACCGACACCGCCGATGCGCTCTACGACGAGGTCGCGGCCCGTCTCGCCGACCCCGGGTTCCGCCCGCGCGCGCTCCTCGACCGGTTCGGGATCGAGGTCATCGCCACGACCGACCCGGCCTGGTCCACGCTCGGCGACCACGCCCGCCTCGCCGCCGACGGCTACGGCGAGCGCGTGCTGCCGACGTTCCGGCCCGACCCGCTGCTGCACCCCGCGCTCCCGTCGTGGCGCGCCGACGTCGACCGGCTCGCCGAGGCCGCCGGCGTCGACGTCACCTCCTACGACCGCTACCTCGAGGCCCTGCGCGCACAGCGGGCCCGGTTCAAGGCTGCGGGCGCGCGGGCCACCGACCACGGGCACCTCGCGGCCGACACGACGCCGCTGTCGCACGACGAGGCGCGGCGCATCTTCGACACCGCGCTCCGCGACCAGGTCGACGCCGCTGACGCGGCCGCGTTCAGCGGGCACATGCTGTTCCAGATGGCGGCGATGTCGGCCGAGGACGGGCTGGTCATGCAGCTGCACCCCGGGGTGCTGCGCGACCACGCCACCGGGCCGGCCGCGACCTTCGGGGCCGACCGGGGGTACGACATCCCGGTGGCCACCGAGTTCACCCGCGCCCTGCGCCCGCTGCTCGACGCGTTCGGCCACCACCCCGGCTTCCGCCTCGTCGCGTTCACGGTCGACGAGGACACCTACTCGCGCGAGCTCGCCCCGCTGGCCGGCGTCTACCCGGCCCTGCGCCTCGGCGCACCGTGGTGGTTCCTCGACGCGCCGGACGCCATGCGCCGGTTCCGCGAGGCCGCGACCGAGACGGCCGGCTTCAGCAACACGAGCGGGTTCGTGGACGACACCCGGGCCTTCTGCTCGATCCCCGCGCGTCACGACCTCGCCCGCCGGGTCGACGCCGGCTATCTCGCCCGACTCGTCGCCGAGCACCGTCTCGACGTCGAGGAGGCCGTGGACACCGCCGTCGACCTGGCCTACCGCCTTCCGCTGGCGGCCTACCCGCGTCCCTGAGCTCGCTTGGTCGAGCCCGCGTCCTCAGCCCTTCCCTCAGACCCTCGAACCGGAGGAACCCATGGCCATCGAGTCCGCCGAGGTGATCGTCACCAGCCCCGGACGCAACTTCGTCACGCTCAAGCTCACGACGACCGACGGCGTCGTCGGGCTGGGCGACGCGACCGTGAACGGCCGCGAGCTGTCCGTCGCGTCGTACCTCACCGACCACGTCGTCCCGCTGCTACTGGGACGCGACGAGGCGCTGATCGAGGACACGTGGCAGTACCTCTACCGCGGTGGGTACTGGCGTCGCGGCCCGGTCACGATGGCGGCGATCGCGGCCGTCGACATGGCGCTGTGGGACATCAAGGCCAAGGCCGCGGGGATGCCGCTGTACCAGCTGCTGGGCGGCGCCTCGCGCCGCGGTGCGCTCGCGTACGGGCACGCGTCGGGGTCGTCGGCGGAGGCGCTGTTCGACTCGGTCCGCAACCACCTGGAGCTCGGCTTCAAGGCGATCCGGATCCAGACGGGCGTCCCCGGGCTGGGCCAGGTCTACGGCGTCGCGACCGACCAGGCGCCCGGGCAGCGGTACGACTACGAGCCCGCCAAGCGCAACATCGTCGAGGGCCGGGCCCTGCCGGTCACGGAGGCCTGGGACTCCGCGGCCTACCTGCGGCACATCCCCGGCGTGTTCGAGGCCGTGCGCAACGAGTTCGGCCCCGACCTGCCGCTGCTGCACGACGCCCACCACCGCCTGCGGCCGATCGAGGCCGCGCGGCTCGCCCGGGACCTCGAGCCCTACCGCCTCTTCTGGCTCGAGGACGCGACGCCGGGCGAGGACCAGAACGCGCTGCGCCTCATCCGCCAGCACTCGACGACGCCCATCGCGATCGGCGAGGTGTTCAACACGGCGTTCGACTACCAGACGCTCATCACCGAGCGCCTGATCGACTACGTGCGCTCGGCCGTGACCCACACGGGCGGTATCACGCACATGAAGCGGCTGCTCGAGTTCGCGGGCCTCTACGGCATCCGGTCGGGCATGCACGGTCCGACCGACATCTCGCCGGTCGGCATGGCTGCGGCACTGCACCTCGACATCGCGATCCACAACTTCGGCATCCAGGAGTACATGCAGCACTCCGAGGCCACGCTCGACGTGTTCCGCACGTCGTACACCTTCACCGACGGCCTGCTGCACCCCGGTGAGACGCCCGGCCTCGGCGTCGACATCGACGAGGACGCCGCCGGGCGCTTCGAGTACACGCCCGCCTACCTGCCCATCAACCGGACGCTCGACGGGACGGTGCACGACTGGTGAGCGACGTCCACGCCGCCTGGCTCCCCGAGGCCGCCTTCGCGGCGGTCGGGCGGCGCTCGGTCGCCGTCGTCGTGCCCGACCACGCCGCGAGCGCGGTCACCGCGACCCTGCTCGCTGAGGTCGAGGCCGCGACGGCCGCGCACGGTGGCACCGTCGTCGGGCAGCCGGGCGACGCGGCCCTCACCCTCGAGCTGTCGGGCTCGAGGCCGGACGGCGCGGGGCCCGGGCCGGCCACGCCGGAGGGTTTCCGGTTCGTGCGCGACGGCGGCCGCTCGCGCGTCACGGCCGCCACGCCGGCGGGCCTGCTCCACGGGTACTTTCACGTGGTCCGCCTCGGCGAGAGCGCGTTCGCGGACGCAGCCACAGCCGAGGACCACGCGCCCGCCACCGACCTGCGCATGCTCGACCACTGGGACAACGTGGCCGTCCACCCGGTCATGGGGCAGGTCGAACGAGGCTACGCGGGCGGCTCCATCTTCTACGCCGACGGCGGCGTGCGCGCGGACCTCTCCCACGTCGCCGGCTACGCCCGGCTGCTCGCCGCCGTGGGCGTCAACCGCGTCGGGATCAACAACGTCAACGTGCACGCGCGCGAGGCACGGCTGCTCACCGACGACCTGCCCGGTGTCGCGCGCATCGCGGACGTGCTGCGGCCCTGGGGCATCCGCACGCACCTGTCGGTCAGCTGGGCGTCGCCCATGACGCTCGGCGGCCTGCCGACGTCGGACCCGCTCGACCCGGCCGTGCAGGACTGGTGGCGTGACGCCGCCGAGCGGGTGTGGTCGGTGATCCCGGACTTCGGCGGGTTCGTCGTCAAGGCCGACTCGGAGGGCCAGCCCGGTCCGTTCGCGTACGGCCGGGACCATGCCGACGGCGCGAACATGCTCGCCACGGTCGTGGCGCCGCACGGCGGGCTGATCCACTGGCGTGCGTTCGTCTACGACCACACCCAGGACTGGCGGGACCGCTCGACCGACCGGGCCCGGGCGGCGTACGACCACTTCGCGCCGCTCGACGGGCGCTTCGCCGGCAACGTCGTCCTGCAGGTCAAGTACGGCCCCCTCGACTTCCAGGTGCGGGAGCCGCTGTCGCCCGTGCTGGCCGGGATGCCCCGCACGCGGGTCGCGCTCGAGCTCCAGGTCACGCAGGAGTACACGGGCCAGCAGCGGCACGCCGTCTACCTGGGCCCGCAATGGAGCGAGCTCCTCGGCCACCGGTTCTGGGGTGGGGCGCGGACGACGACGGTCGCCGACCTTGCCGCAGGCCGCGGCGGCCACCCCGCCGGCGGCGTCGTCGCCGTGTCGAACGTGGGCGACGACCGGTTCTGGACGGGCCACCCGTTCGCGCAGGCGAACCTCTACGCGTACGGCCGGCTCGCGTGGGACCCACGGCTCGACCCGCTCGCCGTGCTCGACGAGTGGATCTCGCTCACCTTCCCGGACGCTACCGAGCGGCTACGTGCCGCGCTGCACGAGATCCTCGACGACTCGTGGCGGACGTACGAGCTGTACACCGCGCCGCTCGGCGTCGGCTTCATGGTGCGCCCGGGCCACCACTACGGCCCCGACGTCGACGGGTACGAGTACACGCCGTGGGGCACCTACCACTTCGCCGACCGCGACGGGATCGGCGTCGACCGGACCAGGGCCACCGGCACCGGCTACACCGGCCAGTACCCCGCCCCGTGGCGCGACGTCTACGAGTCGCTCGAGACGGTGCCGGACGAGCTGCTGCTGTTCTTCCACCACGTGCCGTACTCGCACGAGCTGCACAGCGGCACCACGGTGATCCAGCACATCTACGACACCCGCTTCGAGGGCGTGGAGCGGGTCGAGCGCGCAGTCGAGACGTGGCGCGAGGTCGAGCACCTGGTCCCCGAGGATGTCGCGCGGCGCGTACGTGAGCGGCTCGCCGAGCAGCTCCGCTCCGCCGTGGAGTGGCGCGACCAGCTCAACACCTACTTCCTGCGCAAGTCCGGCGTCCCGGACGCCCACGGCCGCACGATCTACTAGCACCGCCTGCTAGCCGCCGCGACCGTCTGGCTCCTCCGACGGGTCGCTGTGGATCAGTCGGCGGGCCGGTCGGCGGGCTGGACGAAACGCGCGGTGACGTCGTCGACCAACGGCCGCGCACCGGTGAACCAGAGGGCGACCAGCACGACCGTGAACAGCCACAGCACGGCCTCGGTCCACAGCCACACCGTCCCGACGGCGACCACGACGAGGGCGAGCAGGCCGAGCGTCACCCGGGGCCGGCGGAGCAGGTAGTAGGCACCGAGACGTGCGACGTCACGCGTGCGGAAGTTGAAGAACGACGCGATGGTCACGGCGTCGAGCGCCCACAGGACGACCAGCAGGCCGATAACCACGAGCACGCCCGCGTACGCCGCGGGCAGCCCGCCGGCCTCGAGGCTGACGATCCCACCGGCGACGACGGCGAGCACGGCCATGGCGGGGACCCAGACGCGCAGCACGTCGGCCGCGTTGAGCCGGTAGCCCCGCCAGAACGCGGGCGCGGGCGTGAGCGCCTCGCTGCGGGTGCGGTCGCGCAGCGCGTAGAGCGCGGCGGACAGCGCGGGGCCATGCGGGATGAGGCACAGCGGTACCAGCGCGACGTTGGACGGCGTGCGCCCGAGCAGCAGGAGCAGCGCGACGCTCGGCAGCGTCGTGACGCACAGCAGGACGCCGACCACGAGGTACCAGTAGATGAAGCCGGTGGCCCGGGCCAGGGTGGTGGAGTCGTCGGGTGCGCGCTCGGGCGGGTCGGCCTGCGGTCCGAGGGTCACGTCACTCACCGTACGGGCCGCGGCCGAGGATGCGTGCGTCGTCGAGCCAGGCCGGGGTCTCGTCGGCGACGACGTCGATCTCGACGAGCGTGACCTCGTGCCGTCCGAGCGTGAGGGCGAGGTCCACGCGGCCGTCCACGACGGGGAGCTGGCGGTGCGAGCGCACGGGCTCCGCCGACTCGTGCAAGGCGTCGAGCTGCCGGGCGCGCGGTGATCGCGGGCGGCCCATCTCGCGCCACGCGGCCCACGCGTTGCCGTCCGTCTCGTTGACGACCGACCGGTGCGCGTACGCCGAGGAACCCGAGGGCCCGCCGACGGGCAGGCTCAGGCGCACCTCGTGCCGCTCGGGCTCGACCGGGTCGTCGGTACCGCCCACGGGCTGCCAAGCCAGGACGGTCAACCGGCCGGTCGCGTCGTCGCGGGTCACCAGGTGGTCCCTGCCCCGGGCCAGGATCGACGCGCCCATGCGGGCCATGAACGCGTACAGGTGGTAGGTGGGCTTCTTGAGCTGACGGTGCGCGAGCATGCCGAACCCGCCGTGGAAGATCGACGTCGGGATGCCCACCTCCTCGAAGACGTCGCAGAACGTCCAGTAGGAGAACGAGTCCACGAGATCGCCGCCGGCGGCGAGCACGGGCGCGAGGTAGGCGGCCTGGTAGGCGGTGTCGTGCACCGGGTTGTCGGGGCGGTAGCTCGAGCTGAACTCGGTGACGTGCCGGGGCAGCCCGGCGAGCGCAGTGCCGTCGAGCAGCCGAGCAGGCGCGGCGAACTGGTCCAGCAGCGACTGCGGAGGCCGCAGCCGCTGGTACACGCCGAACGGCACGTGCTCGGCAGCACCCGTGGTGTAGGCGTGGAAGGACACGAAGTCGGTCGGCACCTGCCCCGTCGCCACGAAGTCGGCGAACGCGGGCCACCACTCGTCGGCGTCCGGGGAGAGCGCCGGCCCACCTACCTGCAGCGACGCGTCGACCTCCTTGACGGCAGCGACCGACGCCTCGTAGAGCCGGAAGTAGGCGTCCTGCGAGGCGTCCTGCCAGAAGTGCTCGAGGTTCGGCTCGTTCCACACCTCGATGGGCCAGGTGCGCACCTCGTCGAGCCCGTAACGGTCGACCAGGTGCCGGACGACGTTCCGCACGAGCGCGGCCCACTCGCCGTGGTCCCGGGGCGGCGTCACGTTGCCCTTCCACCAGAACACGGTCTGGTCACCCGACGCCAAAGCCCGCGGCATGAAGCCCAGCTCGAGGAAGGGACGGATGCCGAGCTCGAGATAGGCGTCGACGACCTGGTCGAGGTACGTCGACGCGTACAGCGTGCCCGCGTGCCCGGCGGCCTCGTACGGGCGGTGGATCCCGACGTCGTCCGAGAGCAGCCCGTGCCCACGAATGTGCCGGAAGCCGATCTCGCGCTGCACGAGCGCCAGGGAGTCGTAGTAGTCCTTGCGCAGCGCGAGGTTGAACCGGCCCGTGCCCACGCACTCGCGCCAGGCGTCGTTCAGGATGCCGATCGGGCGGTCGGGGACGGGAATGGGGTCGGGCACGGCACTCCTCGGTCGGGCGGTTCATGTGCGGGGCCGGGTGCGCCGCCACGTGCGGCACACCCGGCCCCTGTCTCGTCAGCGCGGACGGGTCACTCGGCGCCGGTCGCCGCGTCGTTGACGAGCTCGACGTAGCGCGGCATGCCTGCGGCCTCGAGCTCGGCCACGTAGGCGTCCCACTCCTCGAGCGGGCGGTCACCCAGGATGAACTGGGCGGTCGCGGTCATCACGAGGTCCTGCAGGTTGGTCCGCAGAAGGGATGCCTCCTCACGCTCCATGTCGTCGAACGGGATCCCCGGGCCCGGGTCCGCGACCTCCTTCTCGCTGTTCATCCGGTCCATCCACTCCACGACCTCGGGCCGCAGCATCGACTTGACGAGCTCGCTCGTCGAGCCGTGGGCCAGCGAGAAGACGCCGTTGTAGTAGCCGAAGTCGGCGTTGAGGAGCTTCGGCGCGCCCGCGTTGAGACCGCTCCAGTCGATGTCCTCGTTCAGGGTGCGCGTGCCCGAGCCGTCCTTGGTGAACGTCTCGCCCTCGACGCCCCACTTGGCGAACTCCAGGCCCTCGTCCGAGAAGTAGAGCCAGTCCACGAACTGCAGCATGGCGACGAAGTCCTCGCGCTCGGCCGCCTTGCTCGAGATGGCGACGCCGGACTCGAACTGGCCGCCCGTCGTCGCGTCCATGATGTTCCCGGCCGGCCCGGCGGGCACCACGATGTGCTTGACCTTGGCGTCCTTGTCGCCCGCCTCCTCGAAGCCCGTCCGGTAGACGATGACCTCCTGGTCGTTCGACCCGAGCGCCCCGGCCTTGCCGGTCGTGAACTTGGCCTTCGCCGGGTCGTCCTCCTGCGTCAGGCCCTCAGGGTCGAGCAGGCCGTCCGCCACGAGCCCGTGGAAGTACGTGACGAGGTTCTTGTAGCCCTCGGACGCGCCCGTGTACTCGTACTCCGAGCCGTTCCACGTGACGCCGTCGCCGTAGCCCCAGCCGGCCTCGGTGCCGAAGTTGCCGGCCGCGGCCTGCAGCGTGGCCTCCATCGGACCGTTGATCGACCAGCGCTCGGTGTACGGGTAGTCGAGCTCGGGGAACTTGTCCTTGATGACCTTGAGCTGTTCGGCGTACTCCTCCCACGTCGTGGGGTCCTCGAGCCCTGCCTCCTGCCACAGGTCCTCGCGGATCGCGATCGAGTACGAGGGCTTGGGCTTCTCGTGCAGGCCCGGAAGCACATAGAACTTGCCGTCCGCGCTGCGGTTGCGGTCGAGATCGTCCTCCAGGCCCCACTTCTCGACCTTGTCCATGAAGTTGGGCAGGTAGTCGAGGTAGTCGGAGACGGGCAGGAGGGCGCCGCCCGAGGTGAGCGTCTCGACGTCGGCGTTGTACGTCGACGGGATGATGTCCGCGGCGTCGCCCGAGCTGATCAGGAGCGAGCGCTTCTGCTGCCAGTCCGCGAGCGGGACGGACTGGACCTCGAACGAGACGTTCCGCTCCTCCGCCAGGTGCTGGAAGATCGGCCAGTCCGCGTTGTACGGGTAGTTCGGGTGGTCGCGGTACATCAGGCCGAACGTCAGCGGCTCGGTCGCCTTGAAGGACGTGCCGACGCCGAAGTCCTCCATGGCGCCGACCATCTTGTCGGACAGGTCGCCGGCCTCGTCCTCGCCTTCGCCGCCGCCCGACGAGCACGCGGCGAGCACGGCGACCACTGTGGCCGCGGCGGTCGCCGTGACGACCTTCCTGCGAGAGATCCTCATTGTTTCCTCCGGTGGTGAACGTCGTCGTTCGCGACGGTCGGTGTGGGACAGGTGGCGCCGCTCAGCCCTTGACGGACCCGAGCATCACGCCGGACACGAAGTACTTCTGGATGAACGGGTACAGGCACACGATCGGCAGGACGGTCAGGAGCATGGTCACGGCCTTGACGTTGGCGCCGACCTGCACCGCGATGTCGCTGAGCCCTTCGCCCGTGCCCGTGGCGCCCGCGATGATGTTCCGCAGGAACACGGTCACGGGGTAGAGCTCGGGGTCGTCCATGTAGAGGAACGCGGGGAACCACGAGTTCCAGAAGAAGACGGCGTAGAACAGGATCATCGTGGCAATGACGGCCTTGCTCAGCGGCAGCACGATGCGGAAGAACACGCCGTAGGTGGACAGGCCGTCGATCGCGGCCGCCTCCTCGAGCTCGCTCGGGAAGTTCTCGAAGAAGGACTTCATGACGAGCAGGTTGAAGACGCTGATCGCCTGGGGGACGACGATCGCCCAGATCGAGTTCTTGAACCCGAGCTGACTGATGAGGATGTAGTTCGGGATCAGCCCGCCCGAGAAGAACATCGTGAAGACGGCCATGCCGATGAGGACGGTGCGTCCCTTGAGGTGCCGCTTCGACAGCGCGTAGGCGAAGGTCGTCGTCAGGGCCATCGCGATGGCCGTGGCGACGACGGTGTAGAGCACCGTGTTGCCGTAGTTGACCCAGAACAGGCGCTGTTCCACGACGCTCTCGAGCGTCGTCGTGTTGAAGCCCACGGGCCACGCGAACACCTGTCCCGACCGGATCGCGGCCTCCGAGCTGAACGCGCGCGCCGCGAGGTTGAGGAACGGGTAGAGGGTCAGCAGGGCGACGATCACCAGGGCGACCGTGTTGACCACCGTGAAGACGCGGTACCCCGTCGACTCCTTGATCGTGGTCGTCTCGGTGCGGACCGAGGCGATGTCCGGGGCTTGCTGGATCGGGTCGAGCCCGACGGCCGTGTTCACCACAGGGAGCTCCCGGTCAGTCGGCGCGAGATGGCGTTGGCGGAGAAGACGAGGACGAGGCCGATGATCGCCTCGAAGAGGCCGATGGCCGCGGCGTAGCTCAGCTGTCCGGACGTGAGGCCGACGCGGTAGATGTAGGTCGCCAGCACGTCGGCCGTCGGGTACGTGAGCGGGTTGTAGAGCAGGAAGACCTTCTCGAACCCGACCGCCATGAACTGCCCGACGTTGAGGATGAGCAGCACCATCATGGTCGGGCGGATCCCGGGCAGCGTGATGTGCCAGGTCTGCTGCCAGCGGTTGGCGCCGTCGATGCGCGAGGCCTCGTACAGCTGGTCGTCGATCGTGGTGAGCGCCGCGAGGTAGAGGATCGTTCCCCACCCGACCGTCTGCCAGATCTCCGAGCTCACGTAGATCGTCCGGAACCAGTCCGCGCGCTGCATGAAGGAGATCGGGTCGCCGCCGAACGCCTCGACGACGCGGTTGACGGTGCCGTCGAGCGACGTGAGCTCGAAGACGAAGCCCGCGACGATGACGACCGACATGAAGTGCGGCAGGTAGCTGACCGTCTGCACGGCCTTCTTGAACCAGCGCTTGCGCACCTCGTTGAGCATGAGCGCGAGGATGATCGGCAGCGGGAAGACGATCACGAGCGTCAGGCCGCCGATGATCACGGTGTTCCAGAACGCGTCCCAGAACTTCACGTCCGAGATGAACCGCTGCACGTAGTAGAGGCCGACCCACTCCTCGCCGAAGATCGACCCGCCTGGCTTGAACCGGCGGAAGGCGATGACGTTGCCCAGCATGGGCAGGTAGCGGAAGACCAGGAAGAAGAGCACCGGCAGCAGGACCAGGCTGTAGAGCCGCCAGTCCCTGCGCAGCGCGCGACGCCACGTCTCCCGGTGGCGCAACGCCCCCGGTGCGGCGCCGTCGGCTGCAGGCGCCGGCTGCCCGACAGGCGGGGCGGCTGTCCTCAGAGCCATCCGTCTCCTTCCGCCACCGCACCGTGCCGGCACCCCGCGAAGGGCTCCACGGCGTCGTGGACCATCGAAACTATCGCCAGGGCAAGCGCGCGCCAACCCATGTGACGGGGACCCTAGGTCGGCGTTCCGCGACCCGTCAACCGGGTTGGGGAACGTTTTCGGTCACATGATGATCACGATTTCGCCGTCCCGCTGGCGGTGCACCCTGTGGTGCTGTGCGCGTCGCAGAGTTCACCTTCGACGCCATGTGCCCTGCGGTGTACCTTCAGAGTGTCCGAAAGTTGCGATGGCCCGGGCGATCCGATCCGGCCCACCGCTCAGAAGTCAGGCAGCCCTCGATGACGTCGCCCACCCCGCCCTCGACACCCACCATCGCGCAGATCGCCAGCGAGGTCGGCGTCTCGGTCCCCACGGTGTCCAAGGTGCTCAACGGTCGCCCCGACGTCGCGCCGGCGACGCGGGCCCGCGTCGAGGCCGCGCTCGAACGCCATCAGTACCAGCGCCGTCGCACCGCATCCCCGCCGCCGGGTGCAGGGCTGATCGACCTCGTGTTCCACCGCCTGGGATCGACGTGGTCGATGGAGATCATCCGGGGCGTCGAGGCGGCCGCGGCCGCCGCTCGGACGAGCGTCATCCTGTCGGAGCTCGGCGGTGAGCACCGTCCGCCGCAGACCTGGCTCGAGACCACGCTGGCCCGGCCCCCGGTGGGCGTGCTGCTGGTCGCCTCTCACCTCACCCCCGCCCAGCACCGCCAGCTCGTCAGCAGGTCGATCCCGTTCGTCGTCATCGACACCGACGGCGAACCACCGGCCGACGTGCCGACCGTCGGCTCCGACAACTGGAACGGCGGGCTGTCGGCCACGCGGCACCTGCTGCAGCTCGGCCACCGCCGGCTCGCCGCGATCTCGGGGCCGGCCGACATGCTGTGCAGCCGGGCACGCGCCGACGGCTTCCGCAGCGCACTCGAGGAGTCCGGCATCGTGTTCGACCCCTCGATGGTGCGGACCGGGAACTTCTACGTGGAGTCGGGCTACGAGGAAGGGCGCAAGCTGCTCACGAGCGACGACCGCCCCACGGCGATCTTCGCGGGCTCAGACATGCAGGCCATCGGCGTCCTGCGGGCCGCGCAGGAGCTCGGGCTGCGGGTGCCCGACGACGTGTCCGTCGTCGGGTACGACGACCTCCCGCTCGCGCTGTGGACCGGCCCCGCCCTCACGACGGTGCGCCAGCCGCTCGCCGAGATGGGCGCGACCGCCACCCAGACGCTGCTCGACCTCGCCGCGGGCCGCGCGCCCATCGCGCGGCGCGTCAACCTCGCGACCGAGCTCGTCGTGCGGGAGTCGACCGCACCGCCCCGGCGCGCCTGACGCGCGCCGGGCCCTGCTCCGGCCTGCGCCGCGGCTCCGTCACCCTGACGCTGCAGCGTCAGCGCTGTACGCGCGCGCTGCCTCCCCTGGCCAGCTTGGCCACCTCGGCGAGCGTGGCCATGGTCGTGTCGCCCGGCGTCGTCATCGCGAGCGCGCCGTGCGCGGCGCCGTACTCAACGGCCTCCTGGAGCGAGCCGAGCTCCATGAGCCCGTAGGCCAGCCCGGACGCGAAGGAGTCCCCGCCGCCGACGCGGTCGAAGATCTCGAGATCCGGCCGGTGCGTCGCCTCGACGAAGCCCTCGGCCCGCGACCACGCCACCGCGCCCCAGTCGTTGCGCGACGCCGAACGCACCCCGCGCAGCGTCGTCGCGATGACCTGGAAGCTCGGGTAGGCCTGCGCCGCCGTGTCGATCATCGCGCGGAAGGCAGCGGTGTCGAGGTCCGTCAGGTTCTCGTCGACGCCCTCGACCTCGAAGCCGAGGCTCGCGGTGAAGTCCTCCTCGTTGCCGATCATGACGTCGACGTGCTGGGCGAGCCGCCGGTTGACCTCACGGGCCCGGTCGACGCCGCCGATGCCCTTCCAGAGCGACGGGCGGAAGTTGAGGTCGTACGAGACGACCGTGCCGTGCCGGCGCGCGGCGGACATCGCCGCCTCGGCGACGTCCGCGGACGACTCCGAGAGCGCGGCGAAGATGCCGCCCGTGTGGAACCAGCGCACGCCCCGGGAGAACAGCGCGTCCCAGTCGACGTCGTCGGGCTGCAGCTGGGCGATCGCGGTGTTGCCGCGGTCGCTCACGCCCACCGCGCCGCGGACGCCGAACCCGCGCTCGGTGAAGTTGAGGCCGTTGCGGACCGCGCGGCCGATGCCGTCGTAGTCGCGCCACTGGACCCACGACGTGTCGAGGCCGCCCGTGAGCATGAAGTCCTCGACCAGGCGTCCGACCTCGTTGTCGGCGAGCGCCGTGACGATCGCGCCGCGCAGGCCGAAGCACCGGCGCAGGCCCCGGGCCACGTTGTACTCGCCGCCGCCCTCCCAGACGTCGAACGTGCGGGCGGTGCGGATCCGGCGGTCGCCCGGGTCCAGGCGCAGCATGACCTCGCCGAGCGCGACGACGTCGTAGGCACACTCGCGGGCGGGCAGGACGGTGACGGACGGGTTGCTCACTGCGCGTCCTCCTTCGGGGCGGCCAGGGCGACGGCCTCGCGGGTCCGCCGGCTGATCTCGTCCCACTCTCCAGCGGCGACGAGGGAGCGCTCGACCATCCACGAGCCGCCGACGGCGAGCACGGGCTCCAGGTCGAGGTAGTCGGCCAGGTTGTCCGCGCCGACGCCGCCGGTCGGGACGAACCGCACCTGGGGGAACGGGGCGGAGAACGCCTTGATCGCGGCCGGGCCGCCCACGACCGAGGCCGGGAACAGCTTGACGACGTCGACCCCGAGGTCGAGTGCGGCCATGATCTCGGACGGCGTCGCGACGCCCGGCAGGACGGGGATGCCGTGCTCCTGCGCGCGGCGCACCACGGCGGCCGACAGCCCGGGCGACACGACGTACCGCGCACCGGCGGCGACGACGTCGTCGACCTGCGCGGCCGTGGTCACGGTGCCGGCGCCGACCACGACGTCCGGGTGGTTCCGCGCGACGGCACGGATCGCGTCGAGGCCGCCCGCGGTGCGCAACGTGATCTCGGCGACCGGCAGGCCGCCGACGACGAGCGCGTCCGCGAGACGGGCTCCCTGGTCCGCGCCGTCGACCACGACGACGGGGACGAGGCGGCGGGCTGCGATCGTGTCGAGAACTGTCGTGGTGGGAGACGACATCGAGGCTCCGTTTCGCTATGGTGAACGTCAGTTGTTCACTACGGAACGCACTCTAGACGACAGGCGGCCATGACGGGATCCAGCCCACTGGGCAGCGTCGACAAGGCGCTGCTGACGCTCGACGCGCTCGCGTCCGCGGGCGCCGGCGGCATCTCGCTCGCCGAGCTCGCCGGACGCGTCGGCGCGAACAAGTCGACGCTGCACCGCACCCTCGCGGCACTGCGCCACCGGGGGTACGCCGAGCAGACCGCCGACGGCGCCTACCGCCTCGGGCCGGCGGTGCTCGCGCTCGGCACCGCCTACCTCGCGGAGGAGAACCTGCCGGACCTGCTGCGTCCGGCGCTCCAGGCCCTGCGCGACGACGTCGACGAGCTCGTGCACCTGGGCGTCCTCGTCGGCCGCGAGGTCGTCTACCTCGACAAGGTCGAGCCGCAGCGCGCGGTCCGGGTGTGGTCGGCGGTCGGCCGGCGCCGGCCCGCGGCCACCACCGCGCTCGGCCGCGCGCTGCTCGCCGCGGGCCCCCTGCGCGAGCCGGCCGGTGGCGAGGTCGGGGCGGACGCGCTCGCGCCCTATGTGACGGGCGGGGTCGGCCCCGACCGGCTGCTCGCCGCGCTCGTCGAGGCGCGCACGACCGGCGTCGCGACCGAGACCGAGGAGAACGAGCCGGGGATCGCCTGCGCCGCCGTGGCGGTGCTGCGGGCCGGGCACCCGGTCGCCGCCGTGTCGATCACCGCGCCCGTGGAGCGGATGACGGGGGCGGCACGCGCCGAGCGGATCGACGCGCTGCGCACGACCCTGCCCCGGCTTCTCCCACCCGGCCTGAGCCTTACTCCCCCTCCCGCCTGAACCCCCACCCCTCCCGCGCCGAACATGGGGTTGGTCGGCCGAAACGGGCCGGAACCTCGATCAAGCACATGCTCGGCACCTGACAAGCGCATGTTCGGCAGACGAAACGGTGCGAGGATCCGGACATGCGCACTCCCCGCAGCATCCTGTTCATCGGCGGTTCGGGCATCATCAGCGCCGCGTCCGTGACCCGAGCGGTCGACCAAGGGCACAGCGTCACGGTGCTCAACCGCGGAAAGTCGTCCACGCGGCCGCTGCCGGACGACGTCGAGACGCTCGTCGCCGACGTGAGCGACGACGACGCCGTCGACGCCGCACTGCGCGGTCGCGACTTCGACGTCGTCGCACAGTTCCGCGCCTTCAGCCCGGACCACGTGGCCCGCGACGTCGCGCGCTTCACGGGCCGCACGGGGCAGTACGTCTTCATCTCGAGCGCCTCGGCCTACCAGACGCCGCCGAGCCGGCTGCCGGTCACCGAGTCCACGCCGCTGCGCAACCCGTTCTGGCAGTACTCGCGCGACAAGATCGCCTGCGAGGACGTGCTGGTCCGCGCGCACCGCGACGCCGACTTCCCCGCGACCGTCGTGCGCCCTTCGCACACCTACGACCGCACGCTGATCCCCACGACCGGCGGCTGGACCGACGTCGCACGTCTGCGCGCGGGCAAGCCCGTCGTCGTGCACGGCGACGGCACGTCCCTGTGGACGCTGACCCACACGGAGGACTTCGCGGTCGCGTTCGTCGGCCTGCTCGGGCACCCGCTCGCCGTCGGCGACTCCTTCCAGATCATGGGTACGCACGCGCCGACATGGGACCAGGTGTACACGTGGCTCGCGCGCGCGGCCGGCGTCGACGAGCCCGAGCTGGTGCACGTGGCGTCGGAGACGATCGCGCGCGCCCTGCCCGACGTCGGTGACGGGCTGCTGGGCGACAAGGCCCACTCGATGGTCTTCGACTGCGCCAAGGTGCGCGCCCTGGTGCCCGAGTTCGCGACGACGATCACCTACGACGAGGCAGCCGTCGAGCAGCTGGCCTGGTACGACGCCCACCCCGAGGCCCAGGTCGTCGACTCCGCGCTCGACGCCGGGTTCGACCGGCTCGTCGAGCACGCGCGCTCCCTGTGATGCGTCCGACGCCGTGCGGCCCGAGGCGGTCCGGTCCGGCACGTAGCCTGCTGGGGTGACTTCCTCGCCTCGCCCGCTCGTCCTGCTCGACCTCGACGGCACGCTCATGGACTCCGCGCCCGGCATCACGGCGTCGGTGGCCCACGCCTACCGTGCGCTCGGGCTGCCGGTGCCCGACGCGGCGTCGCTGCGCTCGTTCGTCGGACCGCCCATCACCGACTCGTTCCCGCGGCACGGCGTGCCGGTCGAGCGCGTGGGCGAGGCCGTCGCGCAGTACCGCGCGGCCTTCACCGCGGGCGGAATGTTCGACAACGCGGTGTTCGACGGCATCCCCGAGGCGCTCCGCGAGCTGCGCGCCGCCGGCTGCCTGCTCGCCGTCGCGACGTCGAAGCCCGAGGTGTACGCGCGGCCCATCTGTGACCGGTTCGGCCTGTCGCCGCTGGTCGACGCTGTCTACGGCGCGCCCCTGGACGAGGGGACGTCGACCAAGGGCGACGTCATCGCCAAGGCCCTCGCCGACCTCGGGCGCGGCGCGGACGAGACCGCCCGCACGCTCATGGTCGGCGACCGCGAGCACGACGTGCACGGCGCCGCCGAGCACGGGATCGCCTGCCTCGGCGTCACCTGGGGGTACGCGACGCCCGGCGAGCTCGCGCAGGCCGGAGCCGTCGCCCTGGTCGACGACGTCGCGGACCTCGCGGGCACGGTGCTCGCCCGCCTCTGACGCCTCCGACGCCGATGGCGCCGATGGCGCCGATGGCGCCGACCGCCTCCTACGCCCCGGGCGCCGGGCGGGTGCGCAGGCCGTGCATGCCGCCGTCGACGGCGAGGACCGTGCCGGTGGTCGACGACGCGAGCGGGCTCGCGAGGTAGCAGACCGCGTGCGCCACCTCCTCGGCCGTGACGAGCCGGCCGGTGGGCTGGCGTGCCTCGAGCGCGGCGCGCTCGGCCGCCGGGTCGTCGGCGGCGTCGAGCAGCCGCCCGACCCAGGGCGTGTCGACCGTGCCCGGGCTCACGCAGTTCACGCGGATGCCCTCGCCGACGTGGTCGGCCGCCATCGCGAGCGTGAGCGCCTGGACCGCGCCCTTCGACGCCGAGTACAGCGCCCGCGCGGGCAGCCCGGTCGTCGCGGCGATCGACGACATGTTGACCACCGACGCGTGCCCGGAGCGCCTCAGGTACGGCAACGCCGCCCGCGTGACGCGCACGACCCCGAGCACGTTGACGTCGAGCACCCGCATCCATGCGGCGTCGTCGCCGTCGCCGACCGTCCCCTGCGCCCCGATACCGGCGTTGTTGACCAGGACGTCGATGCCGCCCATCGCCTCCGCGGCACCCGTGACGGCGGCGCGCACGCCCGCGTCGTCGGAGACGTCCGCCCGCTCGGTGCGAGCGCCGTCGGGCACGCCGTCGACGACGCGGTCGATCGCGGTGACTGCCGCGCCGCGGTCGAGCATCGCGCGCACGACCGCCGCTCCGATGCCCGAGGCGCCGCCCGTCACGACGGCACGCAGCCCGGCGAGCTCGCCGTGGGGAGGGTTCGGGTTCACGGATGCGGCTCCTCGAGGGTTCCTCGGCCGGACCCGCCCAACCTAGCCGAGGAGCCGTCGCCACGGACGAAGACGGCAGACGACGCCGGGGCCGACCGGGGAACGACGACGGCCCCGGACCCTCCGTAGAGGGTCCAGGGCCGTCGGCAGGCGGTTCAGCCCGGCTCAGCCGGCAAGCACCGGCATCACTCCGCGCCGGCCTGCATCTCGCCGGTCGGCGGCAGGTCGTGCACGTGCACGCCCTGCGGCGAGCCGAGCGTGGCGGCTGCACCGACCGTGACCGGGCCGCGCTCCTTCTCGCCCTTCGGCACGCCGTTGAACGTGAACTCGCCCAGCAGGCCTTCGCCGACGCCGTCGATGACCACGATCTCGCCCGCCTTGATGTCGCCGAACAGGATCTTCTCGGACAACACGTCCTCGATCTCCCGCTGGATGGCTCGCTTGAGCGGACGGGCGCCGAGCACCGGGTCGTAGCCCTTCTCGGCCAGCAGCACCTTGGCGGCCTGCGTGAGCTCGAGGCCCATGTCCTTGTCGCGCAGGCGGCGGTCCAGCTTGGCGATCTCGAGGTCGACGATCTGGACGATCTCGTCCTGCGAGAGCTGCGGGAACACCACCACGTCGTCGACGCGGTTGAGGAACTCGGGCCGGAAGTGCTGCTTGAGCTCCTCGTTGACCTTGGCCTTCATGCGCTCGTACGACGTCACCAGGTCGCCGCCGGCGTTGAAGCCGGTCTGGACGCCCTTGGCGATGTCCCGGGTGCCGAGGTTGGTGGTCATGATGATCACGGTGTTCTTGAAGTCCACCACGCGGCCCTGCGAGTCGGTCAGGCGACCGTCCTCGAGCACCTGCAGCAGGGTGTTGAAGATGTCCGCGTGCGCCTTCTCGACCTCGTCGAACAGGACGACCGAGAACGGCTTGCGGCGCACCTTCTCCGTGAGCTGACCACCCTCGTCGTAGCCGACGTACCCGGGCGGGGAGCCGAACAGGCGCGAGACCGTGTGCTTCTCGGAGAACTCCGACATGTCGAGCTGGATCAGCGCGTCCTCGTCCCCGAAGAGGAACTCGGCGAGCGCCTTGGCCAGCTCGGTCTTGCCGACGCCCGTGGGGCCGGCGAAGATGAACGACCCACCGGGGCGCTTCGGGTCCTTGAGGCCGGCCCGCGTGCGGCGGATGGCCTGCGACAGCGCCTTGATCGCGGTCTCCTGACCCACGACGCGCTTGTGCAGCTCCTGCTCCATGTTGAGCAGCCGGCTGGACTCCTCCTCGGTGAGCTTGATGACCGGGATGCCCGTGGACATCGCCAGCACCTCGGCGATCAGCTCCTCGTCGACCTCCGCGACGGAGTCGAGGTCGCCCGACTTCCAGGCCTTCTCCTTGTCGGCACGCTTCTGGGTGAGCTGCTTCTCCTTGTCCCGCAGCCCAGCGGCCTTCTCGAAGTCCTGCTCGTCGATCGCCGACTCCTTCTCCCGGCGAGCCTCCGCGATCTGCTCGTCGAGCACCTTGAGCTCGGGCGGTGCCGTCATGCGACGGATGCGCAGCCGGGCGCCGGCCTCGTCGATCAGGTCGATCGCCTTGTCCGGCAGGTACCGGTCGTTGATGTACCGGTCGGCGAGCGTGGCCGCCGAGACGAGCGCGCTGTCCGTGATCGACACGCGGTGGTGCGCCTCGTACCGGTCGCGCAGGCCCTTGAGGATCTCGATGGCGTGCTCGAGCGACGGCTCGGCGACCTGGATCGGCTGGAAGCGACGCTCCAGTGCCGGGTCCTTCTCGACGTACTTGCGGTACTCGTCGAGCGTCGTGGCACCGATGGTCTGCAGCTCGCCGCGGGCGAGCATGGGCTTGAGGATCGACGCGGCGTCGATCGCGCCCTCGGCGGCACCCGCGCCGACGAGCGTGTGGATCTCGTCGATGAACAGGATGATGTCGCCGCGGGTGCGGATCTCCTTGAGGACCTTCTTCAGGCGCTCCTCGAAGTCGCCGCGGTAGCGCGAACCGGCCACGAGGGCGCCGAGGTCGAGCGTGTAGAGCTGCTTGTCCTTGAGCGTCTCGGGGACGTCCCCGCGCACGATGTCCTGCGCCAGTCCTTCGACGACGGCCGTCTTGCCGACGCCCGGCTCGCCGATCAGGACCGGGTTGTTCTTGGTGCGGCGTGAGAGGACCTGCATGACGCGCTCGATCTCGAGCGTGCGCCCGATGACCGGGTCGAGCTTGCCCTCGCGCGCGGCCTGCGTCAGGTTGCGGCCGAACTGGTCGAGCACGGCCGAGCCCGAGGGCTGGCCTTCCTGCGGACCGCCGGCGGCGACGGGCTCCTTGCCCTGGTAGCCGCTCAGCAGCTGGATGACCTGCTGGCGCACCTTGTTCAGGTCGGCACCCATCTTGGTGAGCACCTGCGCCGCCACGCCCTCGCCCTCGCGGATGAGGCCCAGCAGGATGTGCTCGGTGCCGATGTAGTTGTGACCCAGCTGGAGCGCCTCGCGCAGCGACAGCTCCAGCACCTTCTTGGCCCGCGGGGTGAACGGGATGTGACCGCTCGGCGCCTGCTGGCCCTCACCGATGATCTCGGTGACCTGCGTGCGGACGCCGTCGAGCGAGATGCCCAGCGACTCCAGCGCCTTGGCGGCAACTCCTTCACCCTCGTGGATGAGGCCGAGCAGGATGTGCTCGGTGCCGATGTAGTTGTGGTTGAGCATCCTCGCCTCTTCCTGCGCGAGGACGACCACCCGACGGGCTCGGTCCGTAAATCTCTCGAACATGTGCTGCTCCCTCACGAGCGGCGTACCCCTGCACCCCGTCGGACTCTCGACGGCTACAGCCTGACCGCTACGACTCTATGCGCTCACAACGGGCGGATCGGCCCTGGTATGCCGATGTTCGCCAGGGGCGTGACGGCGCGTCCCTTTGCATCGCCGCCGCGGAGACGGGCAGGCTCGAACCACGGGCTCTACCAAACCGCGGGAGGACCGATGGACGAGTCACCGACGGACGACCCCCAGCGCTCGGGCGCGTGGGACCAGGTCGACGCGCGTCTCGCGCGGTTCTCCGGCGACGTCGGAGAGATCGCCGACCCGCTGACCTGGGGTCTCGACCTCGAGGAAGAGGCCCTCACGGGCCAGGACGACACGAAGGACCCCACGAGCGAGCGGTTCCTGCGCGCGTACCGCACGTTCGCGGGCGAGGCGATGGACGTCGAGACGCTGCGGGTCGGCGCCGCCGTCGACCAGGTCGAGGACGTCGTCCGGGCCGCCGCGAGCGGCGCCCTCGCCGCGCCGCTGCACGCCGACATCGCGGCGCCCGTCGAGGCCGACGCCGCCCCGGACGCCGTGACCCGTCCGGCGCCCGACTTCGCCGACGCCTACCAGGACTACCGCAGCGCGATGCGCGCCATCGTCGCCGAGGTCGACCAGGTGCCGCTGAGCGAGGGGACGTTCATCGTCGACGGCGCGCTCGCCGCGTGCACACGGCTCACGGTGCGCGGCGTCAGCGCGATCTACGTCGCGACGGCGGAACGTGCCCTGGTGATCACGGGCCCCGAGGACCTGGTGGACCGGGTCGACGTCGTGACGCAGCCCATCCGCTCGTTGCTGCACGGCGAGACGGAGGACCGCGCCTGAGGCGACGTGCTGCTGACAGCCCACGGCCGCGCGCCTATGCTGCGGCCAGGCTCGCCGGTGCGGTGAGAGGCGAGCTCCACGGACGAGGGAGGCCTGGTACGGATGCGCGGCATCGTGGTCGGCGTGAACGGCTCGACGGAGTCGGACGAGGCCCTCGACTGGGCCATCACCGAGGCCGCGTCGCGGCAGGTGCCCCTCACCGCCGTGCTCGCCTGGCAGCCGGGCTCGCGCAACGCCGAGCCGGCGGACTTCGCGGCCGCCCTCGAACGCAAGCGTGAAGAGGCCCTGACCATCCTCGACCGCTCCCGCCAGCGCACGAGGCTCGACGTCGAGGCCAGCGTCGACGCACCGCACGGGCCTGCGGCCGACGCGCTGCTCGGCTTCGCGGACGGGGACGCCGACATGCTCGTCCTGGGCCGGCGCCGCCGGGGCCGGCTGGGCCGCATGGTGCTGGGCTCGGTGTCGTCGTCGGTGGTCGAGAACGCGACCATCCCGGTCACGGTCGTGCGCGGCCGTCAGGACGCCGCCGATGTGCCTGCCGACGAGCCCGCCGCTGAGCCCGAGGCGGCGCCCGCCGACGCCCGCCCGCGCGTGGTCGTCGGTGTCGACACCTCGCTGCCGAGCGTGGCGGCGATCCGGCACGGCGGTGAGGTCGCACGCCGCACCGGTTCGACCCTCGAGGTGCTCTTCGCCTGGCAGATCACGACGCTCGCGCCCCTGCCCGGCTCGTGGGGCTGGGCGCCCCCGATCGACGACTACGCCACGTTCGCGGCCGAGCAGCTGGCGGCCGCCGTCGCGTCGGCGGGGATCGAGCTGCCCGCCGACCGCCTGGTTCAGACCGTGGTCCACGGGCCGGCCGCGGCACAGCTCGTGGCGGCGTCGGCCACGGCCGATCGCCTGGTGGTGGGCGCGCGCGGCCTCGGCGGGTTCGACCGCCTGCTGCTGGGTTCCGTGAGCCGGCAGGTGCTCGACTACGCGAGCTGCCCGGTCACGGTCGTCCGTCACTGACCGGTACGACGACGAGGCCGAGGTTCTCGGCCAGCACCGACGCCTGCCGGTCGTCGACCATCGCGGCGTCGAGCGCGGCGGTGCGCGGGTCGAGCGCCGACAGGTCGCTCCCCCGCAGGTCGGCACCGCGCAGGTCGACGTCGACGAGCTCGGCGCCGGAGAGGTCGACGCCCGTCAGCACCGCGTCACGTGCGCGCGCCCCGGACAGGTCCGCCTCACGCATCCGGGCGCCCTCGATCCGGGCGCCGCCGAGCGCCGCTCGGCGCAGGTTCACGAAGGACCAGTCGCCACGCTCGACCCGGAGCAGGTCGAACGTGCAGTCGTCGAAGACCGAGCCGACCAGCTTGCACCGCTCGAACCGCGCGTCGAAGAACCCGCAGCGCCCGAACCGGCAGGCGGTGAAGGCCGTCTCGGTCCAGACCGACGCGTTGAACCGGACGCCCCGGAACGCACAGTCGGCGAACGTGGCGCCGGTGGCGACCGCCTCGGTGAGGTCGACGTCGACGAACTCGATGCGCTCGAACGTCTCGCCCGACAGGTCGCGTGCGTACCAGTCCTCGCCCCGCACGGTGCCCAGCCACGCGTCTGCTCCCATGCCGACGCACCCTACGCACCGCCACCGACGGCTCGCCGCCTGGCCCGATCCTGGGCACCAACTGGGACTTGGCTATTTGTTGCCGCCATGAACACCGCAACGTACTTTCGAGAGGCCCCATCCCCTCCGCCTCGACGGCGAGAACCAGGAGGAAGTACGGTGCGCAGAATCCTTCGTCGCAATGTCGCGATCGGTGCCACCGCGGCGCTCATCACCGCCACGTTCACCGCAACCAGCCAGGCTGTCCCGACGGGCGGTGAACCACCGCCGGACAGCCGCTTCCAGAAGGTCACTCTCAACGACCGGCCGGGCGAGCCCATGGACCTCGCGGTGCTGCCCGACAACGACGTCCTGCACGTCACCCGGGCCGGCGCGGTCTGGCACAACGACTCCCGCACGGGGGTCAACCGCAAGATCGCCCAGCTCGACGTCTACCAGCACGACGAAGAAGGCCTGCAGAACATCGCGCTCGACCCGAACTTCGACGGCAAGCGCAACCGCTGGGTCTACATGTACTACTCACCGCCGCTCGACACCCCGACCGACAACCCGGCCACGCCGGACGTCAACGAGGGCGACGCACCCTTCACCGGCGAGCCCGAGGACTTCGCGCCGTTCAAGGGGCTCATCCGCCTCTCCCGCTTCCAGTACGACCGCGGCGAGATCGACCTCGACTCGGAGCAGCAGATCATCGACGTCCCGGTCGACCGGGGCATCTGCTGCCACGTGGGCGGGGACATCGTCTTCGACTCCGACGGCAACCTCATCCTGTCCACGGGCGACGACACCAACCCCTTCTTCTCCGACGGCTACGCGCCGCTCGACGACTCGCCGGGCCGCAACCCCGCCTTCGACGCACGCCGGACCGCGGGGAACACCAACGACCTGCGCGGCAAGCTCCTGCGGATCACCCCCAAGCGCGGCGGTGGCTACACGATCCCGGAGGGCAACCTGTTCGAGCCGGGCACCCCGGACACCCGTCCCGAGATCTATGCGATGGGTCTGCGCAACCCGTTCCGCATCGAGATCGACCCCAGGACCGACGCGGTCTACGTGGGCGACTACTCCCCCGACGCCGGCGCGCCCGACCCCGAGCGCGGGCCGGCCGGGCACGGCAAGTGGACGGTCGTGCGCGAGGCCGGCAACTACGGCTGGCCCTTCTGCGCGACTCCCGACCTGCCGTACATCGACTACGACTTCGCGACCGAGGAGCCCGGTGAGCCCTTCGACTGCGACGCCCCGGTCAACGACTCGGCACACAACACCGGGATGACCGAGCTGCCCCCGGTCGAGCAGCCCGACGTCTGGTACTCCTACGGGGTCTCCCCGCAGTTCCCGGAGCTCGGCACGGGCGGGATCGGGCCGATGGCCGGCCCGGTGTACGACTTCGACTTCCGGGACCTGCTGCGGCCCCGGTCGGTCGCCTGGCCGCGCTACTACGACGGGGTCCCGCTCTTCTACGAGTGGACGCGCGACTACGTCAAGGCCATGCACCTCGACCGGCGGGGCAACCTCGCCGAGATCGAGTCCGTGCTGCCGTCGATCGTGTTCGACAACCCGATGGACATGGAGTTCGGGCCCGACGGCGCGCTCTACGTCCTCGAGTACGGCGACGGGTACTTCTCCGAGAACCCCGACGCCCAGCTCGCGCGGATCGACCACATCGGGCGCTTCGGGAACCGCAGCCCCGTACCGGTCATCGACGCGGACGTCACCGCCGGGCTCCCGCCGCTGACCGTCACCTTCACTAGCGAGGGGACGACCGACCCCGAGGGCGACCGGCTCCGCTACGCATGGGACTTCGACGGTGACGGCGACATCGACGCGCGCGGACCCGAGGCCACCTACACCTACACCGAGGCGGGTGCCTACCGGGCCACGCTGACCGTGACCGACGTCGGCGGCTACGACCGCGGCCGGCACGCCTCGGCCGACATCGACATCGTCGTCGGCAACGAGGCACCCCAGGTCAGCTTCGTGACTCCGGTCGACGGACAGGAGTTCTCGTTCGGCGACACGGTCGCCTACGAGGTCACGGTCACCGACGACCAGCCGGTCGACTGCGACCAGGTCCAGGTCACCTACATCGTCGGCCACGACGAGCACGGCCACCCGCAGACCACCGCGTCCGGGTGCACGGGCTCGATCGTGACCACGGTGCCCTCGGGTCACGACCCCGAGGACGACACCCTCACCGGTGTGTTCGTGGCTCAGTACACCGATCCCGGTACCGAGGGCCTGCCCGGCCTGACCGGTAGCGACCAGGTGGTGCTGGTGCCCACCGAGTGACCAACACTGGAGGTACCCGGCCCGCGCGGGCCGGGTACCTCCGCCCATCGGAGCCCTCGAAGAAGAGGAGTCGACCATGTGCTACGGATTTGACGGCGAGGACGCCCTCCGCCGTTCGCTCGAGACCCGGAGCTCGTCCGGGACCGGTGGCGTGTCGCGTCGCGCGCTGCTCAGAGGCGCCGCGACGGGCGCGGTCGGGCTCGCGCTCACGGGCGCGGCAACCGAGACCGCCGCCGCGTGGCCCCGCGGCAAGCCCGGCCAGGGCTGGGGCCGCCGCGTGCCGCCCGGACGGATCAGCATCCAGCTCTGGACCGTGCGGGAGGGCCTCGGCGAGCCGTATGGCCCGGGGAACTACGACCGGACGCTCACGGCCATCGCCGCCATGGGCTACCCGCGGATCGAGCAGGCGCTCGGCTACTTCGGCCGGACGGCCGCCGAGCTCCGCGACTTCTACGACGAGATCGGTGTGCGAGCGACGTCGTCGCACGACGGCATCTCGGAGACCCGGGCCGCCATGCACGAGAAGTTCGCCAACGCCGTGACCCTCGGGCAGCGGTACATCGTGGTGCCGTACCTCAACTCGGACTCGCTCGCGGACTGGCAGCAGTGGGCACGGCAGATGAACACCGAGGCTCGCGTCGCACGCCAGTACGGCCTGTCGTACGGCTACCACAACCACGCCCACGAGTTCACGACCGACCTGGGCGGCGGCGTGACTCCGTGGGACGTGCTGACCTCCGAGCTCGACCCCCGGTACGTGCACCTCGAGATCGACATCTACTGGGTCGTGACCGGGGGCGTGAACCTGGGCCTGTCCAACGACGCGGCCCAGCGGTTCGCCCTGCGCACCATCCGCCGGTCACCGCTCGAGGTGCGGCAGTACCACGTCAAGGACCGGCACACCACGGGGCCCGAGGAGACGAGCCACGCCGACCTCGGCACGGGCTTCATCGACTTCGAGCGGTTCTTCCGGGCCCATCAGGTCGAGGAGTACATCGTCGAGAACGACACCCCCGACGTGACCTACCTCCAGACCGCGCGGGTCGGGTACCGGTACCTCAGGAGGATCCGCTTCTGACGGGTCCGCCGGCGTCGTCGAGGCGTCGAGGTGCACCCCGGCGGGCGGGACGGCGCAGGCCGTCCCGCCCGTCGGCGTTCAGGCCGCAGGGTCCCGGCGGACGCGCACGCCGAGCGACGCCGCGGCGAGCACGAGCGCGACCACGTCCTCCGTCACCGCGGCGGGCCAGTCCGGCAGCCCGCGGCGCGCGAAGAGCCGCCGCCAGCCGTACCCGGCCCAGGTGCCGGCGAGCGCCCCTGCGGCCCCGACGCCGGCCACGGCCAGCCGGCGCCCCGGCGAGCCGCCGGCACCGAGCTGCAGGGCGCCGACCGCACCGGCGGCCACCCGGAAGAACGGGCCGGCTCCCGCGACGCGGCTCGGCGTCCAGGGCAGCTTGTCGCCCACGATCTCCCCCGCGATGCCGGCCGTCGCCAGCAGCCGGACGGCTGGGTGGCGCGGCTGACCGGCGCCCGCCGCGACCGGACCGAGCAGGCCGAGCGTCGTCCGGCTCCCCGCGGCGACGCCGATCCCCAGGCCACGTACCCACGCGTCATCTCTTCCCAGCTCCGGCATGTGCCCAGTGTGGCCCGACGCTGCGCCGCCGCAACCGTGGGGACGGACGAGCCGGCGCGGGCACACTTGCCCTATGACGCCGACCCGCCCCGCCGGACTGCTGCTCACCCCCGGCGCGGGTGCGAGCCGCGACAACAGGACGCTCGTGAGCGTCGAGGCGGCCGTGACGGCCCTCGACCCGCCGCTCGCGGTCGAACGGGTCGACTTCCCCTACCGGCTGGCAGGCCGGCGCATGCCCGACCGGCCGCCTGTCGCCGTCGCGCACCTGCGCGACGAGGCCGCGCGCATGGCGCGCGAGCTCGGCGTCGGGACCGAGCGGCTGCTGCTCGGCGGCCGCTCCTACGGGGGGCGCATGTGCTCGATGGCGGTCGCCGAAGGCCTGCCGGCGGCAGGGCTCGTGCTCCTGAGCTACCCGTTGCACCCGCCGGGCAGGCCCGACCGGCTCCGGGTCGAGCACTTCGGCGCGATCGACGTGCCCGTGCTGTTCGTCTCGGGCGACGCCGACCCGTTCGGGAGCCCCGCCGAGCTGGCGGACCACGCGGCCGCGATCCCCGGCCCGACGACCCTGGTGACCCTGCGCGGGGCCCACGACCTCCAGGGCAAGGAGGCCCAGGTCGCGGGCGCGGTGGCCGAGTGGGTCGGAGGCCTGTGACCACCCTGCCGCAGCGGCTCGCACGTCCCCTACGATGTGGTCCGCACCGGCCGTGACCGCCGGTCCGTGACGTCGAGAGGCTGCCCGTGCGACCCGTGCCCGCCGTGCTGCGAGCCACGCTGGGCATCGTCGTCGTGGTGCTCACGGCAGGGGGCGGTGCACCGGCCTCGGCCGAGCCCCGCGGGGGCCTGTCGGTGACGGCCCAGGGGGTGGCCTTCAACCCGGACCGCGTCGACTACCGCCGCGGCGGCGGGGACGTCGTGTACATGATCCGCAGCCTCGGCGAGCCGGCCGGCTCGGACGGCTTCGACGTCGACTGGCTCCGCGTGGATGTGGACGACGACGACCTGCGGGCGGGCTACGTGGCGTTCGACGGCGCCTGGTCCGAGATGCCGCAGGGGTACTGCGTGTCCTACGTCCGGGTGGACGGCGTCGGCGAGTGGGCGGAGAACCAGGGCAACCAGGCCTGCACGTCGAACGCGAGCCCCACGCCGTCGCCCACCCCGTCGGCCTCGGAGCGCCCCCGCCCGTCGGCCGCTCCGAGCGCGTCCCCCAGCCCATCGGCCACGCCGACGCCGTCGCCCACCCCGACCCCGTCGCCGAGCCCGAGCGCCACGCCGTCACGGGCACCTCGCAGCCCGTCGCCGGACCCCATGGCGGTCCAGGGCGAGGCGCTCGCCCGGTCGTTCTCGGGCGAGCTGCCCGAGCTGTCGACCGACCAGCCCGCGGCCGGCAGGGACCAGGGCCGCGGGTGGATCGCCGTCGGGCTGATCGTCGCAGCCGTGATCCTGACCGGCACCGGTGCCGCCCTGTGGTGGGGTCAGCGGCGCGACTGACCCGCGCGGGCGGCGTCGCTCAGCGCCCGCCCGCAGGCCGCTCGGGGTAGTCGGCCGGCGTCTTCTCGAGCTCGACCGCGAGCTCGTGGCGCCCCGCGAGCACGTGGGGCCGCTCCTCGTCGCGCTGGTGCAGGGCGTCGGCCTGCAGCTCGGCGGACAGGTGGTCGAAGAACAGGGTGCCGTCCAGGTGCTGAGCCTCGTGGATGAAGCAGCGCGCGAGGTAGCCGGACGCCGTGAGCTGGAGCGGGCCGCCGTGCTGGTCGACCCCGCGGACGGTCGCCGCGCCGGGGCGTTCGAGCGGCTCGTACGCGCCCGGGAGGGACAGGCAGCCCTCGTCCTCGGTGAGCGGCTCGGCGTCCTGGTCGACCTCGAGCACCGGGTTCACCACGTGACCGACGTGCCGGTCGCCGCGCTCGTCGGTGAGGTCGTAGATGAACACCCGGAGGTCGACGCCCACCTGGGGCGCGGCGAGCCCGACGCCCTCGGCGACCTCCATCGTGGCGAACATGTCGTCGATCAGGCGGGCCAGCTCGGGCGTCGAGAACTCGGTGACCGTGCGGGCCGGGGTGTGGAGCACCGGCTCGCCCATCTCCGTGATGCGCAGGACGCGGCCGCGCCGAGCCTCGGGCGTCTCCGCCGGGTACGGGTCGACCGGCTCACCCAGCAGATATGTCACGGGACGCCGCCGCCCGAAGCTCCAAGCCATGCCGTCGAGGGTACCGGCCGCGAGCGGGCCCGATGCGGGCCGCACGGGCGTCCGCGGCCCGGTGCGGTGGTGACCTCTGCCACGCGCCGATCGTCCTGCCGGACGGCCGGGCGGCGTCATACCTGGAGATGACACGCGGCCGCCACAGATCCGCTCCTGGTCCGACGCGCGGGCCCGGCCGGCTTGCCACGGTGGTGACATGACACCGGTTCTGAGCGCACGCGACCTGACGATGCAGTACCCGGGCGGGACCACACCTGCCCTCGACGCCGTCGACCTCGACATCCTGCCCGGCGAGTCCGTGGCGATCATGGGTGCCTCGGGGTCGGGCAAGACGACCCTGCTCCACTGCCTCGCGGGGATCCTGCGCCCGACGCGCGGATCGGTCACCTTCGCGGCCGCCGCCGGACCGGTGCCGGTCCAGGCGCTCGACGACGCCGGCCGCGCCCGGCTGCGCCGCGAGGAGCTCGGGTTCGTCTTCCAGCAGGGCCTGCTGCTCAACGAGCTCACCGCGGTCGAGAACGTGGCCGTCGCACGCATGCTGTCCGGCGTCCCGCGGGCCCAGGCCGAGACCGAGGCCGCGCAGTGGCTGGCCCACCTGGGGCTGGCCGGACTGGAACAGCGCCGCCTCGGTGAGCTCTCGGGCGGCCAGGCGCAGCGCGTCGCCATCGCCCGCGCCCAGGTGACGGGCGCACGGCTCATCTTCGCCGACGAACCCACGGGCGCCCTCGACTCCACGACGTCGGCCGAGGTGCTGGACCTGCTCGTCGGCACGGTGCGCGAGGGGCGGACGCTCGTCGTCGTGACCCACGACCCGGACGTCGCCGGCCGGTGCGCGCGCACCGTCACGCTGCGCGACGGGCGGGTCGTCTCGGACACCGGGCCCGCGAGCGCCGACCGAGCGCTCACGGGCGGGATGACGGGTGGCATGACGGGTGGTGCGGACCGATGACGGACCTCTCCACGGCCGTGACCCTGGGCCGGCTGTTCGGCCGGCGCCGGGACGGCGACCGCCTCGCCGCCCTCCTGCCCCTCGTCTCGTTCGCGGTCGTCACGGCGCTGCTCGAGCTCGTGGTCGGCGGTGCGCAGGCGTTCTTCCGCTGGGACGACGAGCTCGCCCCGACCTACCAGACCCTCGCGGTCATCGGCCTCGTGCTGCTGCTCGTGCCGCTGGGCACCGTGGGCGCCTCGGCCGCCCGGCTCGCTGCCCGGCGCCGCGACGAACGGCTCGCGTCGCTGCGCCTGCTCGGCGCGACGACCGGGACGGTCACGTGGCTGACCGTCCTCGAGGCGGCCGCGACCGCCCTGGCCGGCGCCGTCCTGGGTACCGGCCTGTACGCCCTCTCCGCGCCGCTCGTCGGCCTGCTGCACTTCCGCGGCGAAGCCCTCGGCTCGCTCGTGTGGCTGCCCTGGTGGTCGCTGCCGCTCCTCGTCCTCGCCGTCACGCTGCTCGCCGCGCTGAGCGCCGTCGTCGGCCTGCGGGCCGTGGTCGTGACGCCGCTCGGCGTGCGCACGCGCCAGCGTGCCGGCACGGCGCACCGGGTCCGCGTCCTGATCGCGGTCGTTGTGCTCGTGGTCGGGGTGCTGCTCATGTCCTCGCTGAACCTGCTGGGTGCGTTCGGCGGCATCGCCGCGATCATCGTCGCGTTCGCCGCGGCGTTCGGCGGCATGCTCCTCGCGCTCGACGCGCTCGGGCCGTGGTTCGTCCGTTTCTGGTCCCGGCGGCGGCACCGGCGCGCCCGGACCGTGCCCCGGCTGCTCGCGACCCGCATGGTGCTGGAGGACCCGAAGGCTGCGTGGCGCCAGGTCAGCGGTGTGGCCATGACGAGCTTCGTGGGGGTCTTCGGGGCGGCGGGCCTCACGATCGCGGGCGCGGCCCAGACCGAGTCGATTCCCCCGGACGAGCGCTGGCTCATGCAGGACGTCTCGACGGGCGTCCTGGTCACCGTCGCCCTGTCGTTCCTCATGGTCGCCTGCTCGGTCGGCATCAACCAGGCGGCGGCCACGCTCGACCGGGCGGCCGTCCACGTCTCGCTCGACCGTCTCGGCGTGCCGCGCACGGTCATGGCCGAGGCGTCACGACGCTCGGTCATGTCGGCGCTGTGGATCGTGGCGGGCGGGTCGGCCGCCTGCGCCGCCCTGCTGCTCCTTCCCGTGATCGGGTACGCGGTCTTCGCCGAACCGCTGGCGCTCCTGACGGCGGCGTCCGTGTTCGCAGGCGGCTTCGTGGTGGTGCGCGGGGCGGCCGCGCTCGCGGCCCGGCTCGTGCCCGGGATCCTCGCGACGCCGGAACGCGCGCTCTGAACCGTGCATCTGGCGCCACCGCGAGACGGCGACGAGCAGGCGGGGTAGACCGGGGGGAGGACGACGCACA
>Ga0233385_1000236_pt1 | contig 31098 bp, 26 predicted proteins | sample ElkDunMinimDraft_16_FD_191543 | JGI IMG/M metagenome (GOLD analysis project Ga0233385, IMG submission 191543) | Fecal eukaryotic communites from dung pellets of Tule Elk in California, USA - Elk Dung G36 | ecosystem: Host-associated > Mammals > Digestive system > Large intestine > Fecal | place...
GCGCTGTCACAGGTTCACCCGCTGCCCGGTCGAGCCTGCGGGACTTCTTCAACGCCTCCCGACCTTCACAGAAGCACGCACACAGCGCACGCACACACAGAGATGGAGACCTTCATGAGCGACCACATCCTGGAGCCCGCCGCGCAGCAGCTCGCGGACGCCACGTCCCAACCACCCTTCCTTTACCAGCTCGGCGTCGAGGGCGCCCGCAAGGTGCTCGACGACCTGCAGGCCGCACCGGTCGAGAAGCCCGACGTCGACGAGCGGTGGGTCACCGTCCCGGCCGAGGTCGGCGACGTCCCGGTGCGGATCGTCACGCCCGTCGGAGCCGCCGGCCCGCTGCCCGTGATCCTCTACGTGCACGGCGGTGGCTGGGTGCTCGGCAACGCGGGCACGCACGACCGGCTCGTCCGCGAGCTCGCCGTCGGCGTCGGTGCGGCCGTCGTCTTCGTCGAGTACACGCGGTCCCCCGAGGCGCACTACCCGGTCGCGATCGAGCAGGCCTACGCGACCGCGCGGTGGGTCGTGCGCGACGGCGCCGCCGAAGGGCTCGACGCCTCCCGGCTCGCCGTGGCGGGCGACTCGGTCGGCGGCAACATGGCCGCCGCGCTCGCGATCCTCGCCAAGCAGCGCGGCGACGTCACCTTCGTGCACCAGTCGCTCTACTACCCCGTGACCGACGCCGGCCAGGACACGGCCAGCTACCGCGAGTTCGCCGACGGACCGTTCCTGCTCGCCAAGTCCATGGCCTGGTTCTGGGACTCCTACCTGCCCGACGTCGAGCGCCGCGGCGAGATCACCGCGTCGCCGCTGCGCGCGACCCGCGACGACCTCGCAGGGCTGCCCGAGACCTTCCTGATCGTCGACGAGAACGACGTGCTGCGCGACGAGGGCGAGGCGTACGCCCGCAACCTCACGGCGGCCGGCGTCCCGACCACGAGCGTCCGCTACAACGGCGCCATCCATGACTTCCTCATGCTCAACCCGCTGCGCGGCACCGCCGCGACCACCGCCGCCGTCGAGCAGGCGATCCACGTCCTGCGCAAGGCACTCCACAAGGGAGAACAGTCATGAGCACCGCCCCCACCGTCGTCCTCGTCCACGGCGCCTTCGCCGACGCGTCGAGCTGGAGCTCCGTCATCGCCAGGCTGCACGCGCAGCAGATCCCGGCCGTCGCCGTCGCCAACCCGCTGCGCTCCGTCGCGGGTGACGCCGCGTACGTCCGTGACGTCCTGGCGAGCATCGAGGGACCGATCGTCCTGGTGGGCCACTCGTACGGCGGGTTCGTCATCACCGAGGCGGCCGCCGGGAACCCGGAGGTCGTCGCCCTGGTGTACGTCGGCGCCTTCATCCCGGACACCGGCGAGAACGCGACCGACCTGTCGCTCAAGTTCCCGGGCAGCTCGCTCGGCGAGGCGCTCGCCGGCTACCCCCTGGCCAGCGGGGAGACCGAGCTGGTGATCCGCCAGGAGGCATTCGGTCAGCAGTTCGCCGCCGACGTCGACGAGGAGCACGCCGTGCTCATGGCCGCCACGCAGCGGCCCGTGACCCAGACGGCGCTCACCGACGCCCTGCCCACCGGCACGCCCGCGTGGAGCGACCGGCCCTCGTGGGTCGTCTACGGCAGCGACGACCGCAACATCCCCGCCGAGCTCGTGCGGTACATGGCCGAGCGGGCCGGCGCGCGGTCGACGGTCGCGGTCCGGGGAGCGTCGCACGCGCTCTCCGTCTCGCGTCCGGCCGAGGTGGCCGACGTCGTCCTGGCCGCCGTCGGCGCCACGCGCGACTGAGCGAAGCGAGCGTGGGCGGGCCGTCAGGCCCGCCCACGCTCGTCCCACGACCGCGTGCTCGAACGGCCGGCCACGGTCGGTAGGGTCTTGCGCGTGACACGCACCGAGCCGCACGGCCTTCGCATCCTGGAAGCCGCCGAGCCCCGCGCGGGGTCATGATCGTGGCAGCCGGAGCAGGCCGCGCCTCTCGCACGACGTCGGCAGCTCTTGGCGTCGTCGTGGTCCTCGTCGGCCTCGGAGCCCGCGCGCTCGCCCCCGAGGCGGTCGGCGGGCCGGTCGGCGACTGCCTGTTCGCGGTGCTCGTCGTCCTGCTCCTCGCCTTCCTCTTCCCGCGCATCAACCCGGTCGTGGGCGGCCTGGTCGCCCTAGCGGTGTGCGCCGCGATCGAGCTGTCGCACCTGACCGACGTCCCTGCCCAGGCGCTCGAACGCTTCCCGCCCGCGCGGTACGTGCTCGGCACCACCTTCGCGGCCTCGGACCTCGCCTGGTACGCGCTCGGAGCGGCGGTCGGCGGGTCCGTCCTCGCCGTCGCCGGCCCGCGAGCGCGATGGGCGGACCAGTCCCTGCGGCACGGGAGGTCGACGGGCGGCTCACGGGGCGGTCGGCGCGGCGTGCTGGTCGTGGTGCCGCTCGCGCTCCTGGTGGCGACGGGCGGCGGCGTCGGCTGGTACATGTGGACCGAGGCGGACGACCTGACCGCGCGGCTCGCCGTCGCGCGCGCGACCCTCGACGAGTCCGAGGGCCGGGTCGCGGACGCCGCCGTGCTGACCACGCTCGCCGCGACGGTCGACGACGCCGAGGACCTCCTGGACGGCGTCCCGATCGTCGACCGGCTCCCGGGCGACGCCACCGAGGCGCGCGAACGGGTCGAGCGCGACATGACGGCCGTGGGCGAGTCCCGCCTGACGTTCGCCCTGACGGAGGCCTCCGACGCACACGAGGCGCTCAAGCCGGTGACGCGCCGCGCGAAGCGGGTCCTCACTGCGGCGGACGAGCTCCGCGCGCAGGGGCAGGGCACCGACGAGGAGGTCCGGTCCGCGCTCGGCACCGCACTCGACGCGGCCGACGGCATGCTCGCGACGACCACCGAGGAGCAGCTGGGCAGCGCCGCGCTCGCCGAGGTCGAGGAGGCCGCGGCGGGCCTGCGGACGGGCCGTTCCGACGTCGAGCGGGCCACCGTCGACCTGATGACCGCGCAGGACGCCGTCGTGTGCCCGTACCCGGACCAGGTCTGGTTCCCGGAAGCCGGGAAGCTCGACCCGGCGCGGCTCGTGGCGATCCCCTGGGCGCCCGGGCACTCCGTCCGGGCGGACCTGCTCGACGGGCTCGTCGAGCTCAACGACGCCTACCGGGCGCACTTCGGCGAGAACCTCGCCGTCAACTCCGCGTACCGCACCTATGCGGACCAGGTCGAGGTCTACAACCCGGACTCGCCCAACCCCCTCGCGGCGCCGCCCGGCTGCTCGAACCACGGCCTGGGCACCGCGGTCGACCTCAGCGTGGGCGCCGAGGGCTTCGCCGGCGCGCGCTACTCCTGGTTGAAGGACAACGCCGAGCGGTTCGGGTGGACCCACCCGGACTGGGCCGGGCCGGACGGGCGCCTGCCCGAGCCCTGGCACTGGCAGTCGGTCAAGACGCCCACCGAGTACTGAACTCTCCCCTGCTCCTCGAGGCGCTCGAACCCGTTCGGCGACCTATCCTGCCCGTAGGAGAGGGCGGAGCTGCGGATGAAGCGCGAACGCGACGGCGGCGGGCTGACCGACCTCGACCCCATGTCCACCGGGCCGCGAGGGCTCCTCTCGACCGTCTACCAGGCGAAGCTCCGGCCGGCCGTCAACCCCGAGTACCTCGTGCGCCGGCCCCGGCTCATCGAGCTGCTCGACGCAGCCGTGCAGGCCCCGCTCACGCTCGTCGTCGCACCGGCCGGCTCGGGCAAGACGTCGCTGCTGCGCGACTGGGTGGCGCAGACCTCGCTCCCGCACGCGTGGTTGTCCGTCGACGAGTCCGACCGCGACCCGGCGCAGCTCTGGCTGGGCATCCTCGCCGCTCTCGACACGATCGCCCCCGGGTGCGCCGAGCCGGCGGCCGACCCGCTGCGACGGCGATCGGCCCTCCTGGACGCCGTGGGTAGCCTGCTCGACGACCTGGAGACACGGCGGTACGACCCGCGCGTGCTCGTCATCGACGACCTGCAGCTGGTCGCCCACGACGAGGCGGTGAGCGCCTCCCTGGCGATGTTCCTCCAGCACCTTCCGAGCTGGCTGCGGGTCGTCGTCGCGAGCCGGCACGCACCGCACCTGCCGGTCGACCGGCTGCGCGCGCGGGGGTTGCTGGGCGAGGTCCACTTCCCCGAGCTGCGGTTCTCGTTCGACGAGGCCACCGAGATGCTGTCACGGTTGGCCCCGGCCCTGCCCCCCGACCGCAGCAGAGCGATCGCGCGGCAGGCCGGGGGCTGGGCCGCGAGCATCCAGCTCGCCGCGCTCGCCGCCCGGTCGGCCGAGGCGCGTGCGGTCCCCGGCGCGCCGCGCCACGACGACGGCGACCGCCTTCTCGAGGACTACGTGTGGCACGAGGTGCTCGCCGGGGAACCGCCCGACGTCGTCGACGTGCTGCTGGCCACGGCCATCACCGACCGGGTCGACCCGGCGCTCGCCCGGGAGCTCGCAGGACGCGACGACGCACCGGACCTGCTGGCGACCGCCGAGGAACGCGGCCTGTTCGCGGCGCGCATCGAGCCGTCGGGCGCGTACGAGATGCACGTGCTGGTCCGGGAGGCGCTGCTGTCGGTGCACCGCAAGCGAGCGCCCGAGCGGGTCACCGAGCTGCACCGGGTCGCGGCTCGCTGGTTCGAGGACCACGGGCAGCCGGTCGTGGCCCTCGAGCACCTGGTGCGCGCCGACGAGCACCGCGAGGCGTTGCGCCTGCTCATGACCTGCGTGGCCCAGCTCTACGACAGCGGGCGCGAGGCGACCATCCGCCGCACGATGAACGCGATCCCGGCGGGCGTCGCCTCGGCGGACCTGACCGCGATGATCGAGCTGGCCTGGTGCCAGCTGTTCACCGAGCGTGGCGCCTTCCTGCAGACCGTCGACGGCCTCGGTGCGCTCGTCGAGGACGGGGCCGACCTCGATCCGCCGCAGCTCGCGCGGCTCGAGCTGCTCCGCTCCGTGTGCGCCGCGGTCCGGGGCGACTGGGCGGGCAGCGCCGTCCGCTCCCGGTCGGCGCTCACGATGATCGGCGACCGGTGGCTGCTCGACCCGGTCGTCCGGTTCGGCTGGAACCTGGTCGCCCGCGAGATCGCGCTCGACGAACGGTGGGACGACACCAGGTCCGAGGTGCGCAAGGTCGCCCTCACGGTCGGTGCCGCCCTCGACCGGCGGATCAGCCTGGAGGGCACCAGAGCGCTCGGCGCGGCGCTGGCGGGGCATCCGGTCGACGCCCTGCGGCTGGTCTCCGGCGCACGGCAGGCGTCCGAGGTGTCCAACATGACGACCCTGCGGGCCGAGCTGCTGACCGCGGAGGCGGTCGCCGACCGGGAGGTCGGTGACGTGTCCATGGCGCTGCCGTCGCTCCTGCAGCTGGCGGAGACCGACTACGACCCCGTGCTGCACTGCCGGCTGTTGGCCTGCACCGAGCTCGCGCGGGCGCGGCTCGACGACGGCGACCTGGAGGCCGCGGAACGCGCGTTCGGCGTCGCGACCGAGATCGTGGACACCGTGGTCACGGGCCCGGGCGGCCGCACCTGGCTGGCCCGGACCGGCGTGCTCCTCGCCCTCGCGGCCGGGCGGCTCGACGAGGCACGGAGCTGGGCCTCGCAGGTCGACGACCCGTTCTGGACCGGGGTCGTGAGGGCGCGCGTGCTCCTGGCGGAGGGCAGCGCCCAGGGCGCGGTCGAGGCGCTGGCGGACGCCGAGCCGCGGTGCGTGCGCCATCACGTCGTGCGCGGCCTGCTGCTCAGCCGCGCGGAGACGAGCCCGGCAGCGGCCGAGGGCCACCTGCTGGCGGCGGTCCAGCTCGCCGCCGCGCACGGACTCGTGCAGACCGTGGCGTCGGAGGGAGCCGACGTCGTCGAGGCGATCGAGCGGCTGACCTGGCGCGTGCCGCAGCACTGGCTGGTCCGGCTGCGGCGGGTGCCGGTGTCGGGCACTCCGCCGTCGCGCACCCGGGCCGTCGAGCTGGTCGACGGGCTCACGGACCGGCAGCTCGGCATCCTCCGGATGCTGCCGAGCCGCCTCACGCTGCGGGAGATCGCCGACGAGCTCTACATCTCGGTCAACACCCTCAAGTTCCACCTGAAGGTGATCTATCGCAAGCTCGGGTGCACGTCCCGTGCCGAGGCGGCCGACCTCGCGCGGGCCATGATGGGCCCGCACCGGCGCGGTCAGCCGGCGAGCACCCGGCGTCGCTGAGCCTCGTACTGCTCGAGCGTGAGGACACCGCGGTCGACGAGCTCCGCGAGCGTCTGGAGCTGGGCCGCCGGGTCGACGGCGAGCTCGGGGTGGTCGGTCGTGGCCGGGCCACGCACCAGCAGGTCGTCGACCGCGAGACGCTTGGCGTCGGCCCCCGGGCGGGTGGCCGTCAGGAACCGCTCGCGGCTCACCCGCTCGCCCCCGGCGAACCTGCCGCCCGCCCGCTGCGCGGCAGCCGACAGGGAGGCCGCCCACCGGTCCTCCACGAGCAGCAGCAGGGCCGCGTCGTCGGGCCCCACGGTCACCGCGGCGAGGGCGATGTCGTGCGAGCTGAGGCGCGCACGGCGGTCGGCGAGGGCGGACAGCGGGGACAGCTCCTCGACGTCGTCCGCCTCGCCGACGACCACCGACGCCTGACCGCCGGCGCGGCGCAGCAGCACGACGTCGATCAGCCGGATCGTCCCCGACCGGACCAGCTCCGCCACGGCCGCGACGACGCCGTCGACGCGGTCGAGCGTCGCGACCGAGACCAGGAGGTACTCGACGAGGTCGCCGTCGAGCGCGGCGCCTGCGTCGGCCCGCGACACGCCTTCCATGGAGCCCCGTCCGCATGCTGGTCGTGGTGCCTGCGGTCAGATGATCGCCCCGAGCAGGGTGGTCCGGCACCACCCCACAGCGGATGGCGCCCGCCCACCCAGCGCCGGACGATGCTCAGGTGACGGCGGTCGGGCCGTCCGGGTGCGCACGAGAGGACGGACGCGATGGCGACGGAGCCCACGACCGGGCGGGCGGCCGGCGCGGCAGGGGTCGTGCTGCTCACCCTGGCGTCCGGCCAGTTCCTGATGACGCTCGACAGCTCGGTCATGAACGTCTCGATCGCCCAGGTCGCCCACGACGTCGGCACGACCGTCACGGGCGTCCAGACCGCGATCACCCTGTACACGCTCGTGATGGCCACGATGATGATCACGGGCGGGAAGATCGGCACGATGATCGGCCGCCGCAAGGCCTTCGCCATCGGGTGCGTGATCTACGGCGCGGGCTCCCTGACGACGGCCCTGGCGCCCAACCTGGGCGTGCTGATCCTGGGCTGGTCGGTGCTGGAAGGGCTCGGAGCGGCGCTCATCATGCCGGCCATCGTGGCCCTGGTCGCGTCCAACTTCGCACCCGCCGGGCGTCCTCGCGCCTACGGCCTGGTGGCCTCCGCGGGCGCGATCGCCGTGGCCATGGGCCCGCTCATCGGTGGCGCGGTCACGACGTACTGGACGTGGCGGCTGGTGTTCGCGGGCGAGGTGGTGGTCGTCGCCGTGATCCTCCTCCTGACCCGCCGCATCCAGGACGCCGTGCCGAGCGACCGGGCGCGGATCGACCTCGTCGGGGTCGTGCTCTCGGCCCTCGGCCTCGGGATGGCGGTGTTCGGCGTCCTGCGCTCGAGCGAGTGGGGCTGGGTCCGCGCGAAGCCGGACGCGCCGTCCCTGTGGGGCGTCTCGGCGACGCTCTTGCTGATCATCGCGGGGCTGCTCGTCGTCCGGGCCTTCTTCTGGTGGCAGCGGCGCCGGGTGGAGCGCGGTCAGGAGCCGCTCGTCGACGTCGCCCTGCTGCACAACTCGCGCCTCACGGGCGGGCTCCTGATGTTCCTGTTCCAGTTCCTGCTCCAGGCCGGGCTGTTCTTCACGATCCCCCTCTACCTCTCGGTAGCGCTGGGGCTCAGCGCGTTCCAGACCGGCGTCCGGCTGCTGCCGCTGTCGGTGGCGCTGTTCGGGGCGGCGGTCGCCGTCCCGAAGCTGTGGCCGCGGGCCTCGCCTCGCCGGGTCGTCGCCATCGGGCTGGTCTCCCTGCTGGTCGGCATCCTCTCGCTGATCCTCGCGCTCGACGTCGGAGCCGGGCCGGAGATCGTCACGGTCCCGCTGCTGTTCGCCGGCGTCGGCGTCGGTGCGCTGTCGTCCCAGCTCGGCGCCGTCACGGTCTCCGCCGTCCCCGACGAGCTCACCGGAGAGGTCGGCGGCCTGCAGAACACCTCGACCAACCTCGGGGCGTCGCTCGGCACGGCGCTCGCCGGGTCGGTGCTGATCGGCGCGCTGACGACGAGCTTCCTGCTCGGCGTCGACGAGAACAGCGCCGTGCCCGACGAGCTCGCCGACTCCGCCACGGTCCAGCTCGCGGGCGGCATCCCGTTCCTGTCCGACGCCGACCTCCGGTCCGGGCTGACCGACGCCGGGCTCCCCGCCGGCCAGGTCGACGCCGTCGTCGAGGAGAACGCGTCGGCGCGGATCGACGGCCTGCGCACGAGCCTCGCCGTGCTCGCCGTCCTCGCGGCCGTAGCGGTGTTCCTGACCCGGCTCGTACCCCAGCGGCCCGTCGGGGCGCGCGACCCCGCGCCGTAGGTCCGCGTCAGCCCGTCGACCCGGCCCGGTCCGCGACCAGGGCGGCGAGCGCCGCCCGGGTCTTGGTCTCCTGCGGCGCGGTCAGGTCGATCCCCTTGCCCGCGAGGAAGGCCTTGGCCTCGGCAGCGGCCTGGAACGCCTGGGCGGGCGGGGCCTTGGCCGACAGCTCGAGGATCCGTGACCCGTCGGGCAGCACCCACAGCTCGGCGACCATCCGCCGGGGGAAGTCGGCCGGGCTGAACTTGCACTTGAGCAGGTTGACCGGCCCGAGCACGGTGAGGTCGTCCAGGCCCACCCCGGCCGGTGCCCGCTCGAGCACCAGGCGGCGCTGGACGTCGTCGAGCACGTCGCTCAGGGCCCGCGAGCCCGCCAGCAGCTCGCGGGCCTTGCGGTCGGAGACCTCGGCCGTCAGCGAGCACGAGCACGTGTACCCGCTGGGCGAGGCGTCGATCTCGACCTTGAACCCGTTCTTGCCGCGCGGGCCCGCCGGCACGTCCGCGGGCAGCATGGGCCGCAGCTTGACGGTGATGTCACCCGGCTTGCGCTGCGTCCGGCGGGCGCGGATGACGATCCCGGCCGACGAGAGCCGCAGGTCGGGCGTGTCCAGGAACGCGACCTGCCGGACGACGGCGTCGAGCGGGTCGATCCCGAGCGTCTGCACCGCGGAGCGTTGACGGTCGTCCGGCACGGTGAGCTTGAGCTCGACGGCGTCGACGTCGGGCAGGATCGCGAGCACGCCGGCGAGCTGCTCGGCGTCGTACGTCGGCACCACGGTCATCGAGAACCTCCACCGGCGCTCTGTCGGCGCCCTTCGGGCGATCGTGACCGGGAACCAGGTGGTACCGCTTCACCCCTGCCGGGGTGGCGTCCGCCCACCCCCACCGGTGCGAGCGTGATGCCGAGGCGGACCTCAGCCGCCGCCTCACGTCGACGCCAGGGAGGACCACCGATGACCGGTCAGGACGCTGGGCCGATCGACGTCGGACCTATCGACTACCTTGCGCTGGAGTTCCCCGACGCCCGGCTCAAGGGCAAAGGGCTGGCCGCGCTGGTCGACCTGGTGGAACGGGGAATCATCCGGATCCTCGACCTTCGGGTCGTGAAGGTCACCGACGCGGGCGACGTCGTCGCGGTCGAGATCACCGACCTCGACGACGACGGAGAGCTGGACCTGGCGATCTTCGACGGGGTCCAGTCCGGGCTGCTGGACGAGGACGACATCGACGCAGCGGCCGCGTTGGCGGCCCCGGGCAACGCCGTCGGGGTCATCGTGTACGAGAACACGTGGGCCGGCCCGTTCGTGACGGCGATGCGCAGCGCAGGCGCCGAGGTGGTCGCGAGCGGCCGGATCCCGGCGGAGAACGTCATCGCAGCACTCGAGACGCTCGAGTCGGACGCCCCGGCGTGAGGCCCGGGCAGCTACGCGGGAGGGACGCGAGATGGGACTGATCGGGGGCATGGCGCGCACGGCCGTCGTCGCGGGGACCGCGACCGCGGTCTCGAACCGGGTCTCGCGGCGACAGGCCGGCCGCTGGGCACAGCAGGAGGCCTACCAAGACAGCTACGCGCAGCCGCAGTACGCCGCGCCGCCGCCCCAGCCGGCATACGCGCCGGCGCCGAGCGCGCCGCCGACCGGCGACGACCTCATCGCCCAGCTCGAGCGGCTCGGCCAGCTGCGCGCGAGCGGCGTCCTCACCGAGGAGGAGTTCGCCGCACAGAAGTCGCGCCTGCTCGGCTGACCGCGGTGCGCCGGGTTCCGGCCCGCGCCGCGGCCCGGAACGCTCGCACCCGTCACAGGGGTGTGGGCTCTCCGAGCAGGACCACGCCCGGCGGAAGCCGTCCGTCCATGACCTGCTGGACGCGGTGGCGCGCCTCGTCAGCCGTGCCGGCGTGCACGTGCAGCTCGCGAGTCGTGGGCCCGGGGTCGGGGCGTCCGGCGTCGTCCCCGTCACCCAGGGCGGCGTCGTCGACGAGCTCGGCGTGCACGCCCGACGCGCGCAGCGCCTCGACGAGCGACCCGGCGTCGCGCTTGGCCGAGTCGAGGTCCGGAAAGATCAGCGGGATCAGGAAGGTGTGCATCTCGCCATCCTTCGTCGAGTCCCGCCCGGTCGCATAGCGTGACGTGGGTGAGCGCCGAGCCTCCTTGCGACCCCCCTGCCGACCCTCCGGCCGGCGCGCCTCCGGCCGACGACCTGGACGAGCTGCTCGCGCGCGTACCCGAGGGCTGGACCCGGTTCACGGTCGACGGGCGGCCGTGGGCGGTGTCCCGGGTCGCCCGGGCGGACGGGCGCGCGGTCACGCTCGAGGCCGAGCAGCTGGGCGGTGCCGACCGCTTCGGTGCCAACGTCTGGCTGACGGCGTCGGGCCCGGTGCTCCGGCCGTGCGAGGTTCCGCCCGAGACCGTGCTGCGGCTGCTGCGCGCCCTGCCCCGCGACCGCGCGACGGCAGGAGGGCGCCCGCCGGAGCGCGGGTGACCCGCACGGGTGACCCGCACGGGTGACCTGCGCGGATGACGTGCGCGCGGGGACCGGCTCAGCGGTGCTGGTCGGCGCTCTCGTGGTGGGCGAAGATGCGCCGGGTCGTCAGGTCGGCACCCGTCAGGATGCCCGCGCGGCCGAGCAGACGACCGTGCTGCCAGTTCGACAGGCCGAGCTCGGGCTGGTGCAGCGCGTACTGCCCGTCGGCCCAGCGCGTGAACCCGTCGCCCACGAACGGCGCGTTCACCGCGTCCCGGAAGTGCGCGTACGCCGAGGCGTCCTCCGCGACCAGCGACGCGACGAACTGCGGGCTGTGCGCGTTGAACAGCCGCACGGCCTCGTCCAGGTCGTCGACCACGACCAGGCTCAGCTCGGGCGTCTCCTCCCACTCCCACTCGGTGCCGAGCTCGTCGGCGTCGAGCAGGGTCGCGCGCGGCTCGGTCACCGTGCCCTCGGCGCGCCGCACCTCGATCTCGCGCGCCAGGTCGTCGTCCGGCATCCAGGACTCGCTGCCCTTGACCACGTGGACGCGCGCCAGGCCGCCACGCGTCGCGGCCGCCTCGTCGGCCGCCGCCAGGACCACGGGGACCAGCTCGGCGGCGCGCTCGCGCACGACGACGGCCACGTTGAGCGTGTTGCAGACCTTCCGGTCGAGCGAGTTGCGAACGACGCCCGCCAGACGCCCGGCGTCGGCCGTGCGGTCCGCGACCAGCCACGCCCCGCCCGTGCCGTGCGAGCTCACCGGGATGCCGCTCTGCCGGGCCACGCTGCTCAGCTCGGTGACCGCGGAGCCCGAGCCGCGCACGACCGCGAGCGCCAGCCGGGGGTCGCTGAACAGCGCCCATCCCGCGGAGCGCTCGCGGACCGGGACCAGGCAGACCGCGCCGTCGGGCAGCCCGGACGACCGCAGGGCGGGCTGCAGCGCGTGCTCCTGGATCGCCGCGGCCGTGGCCAGGGCGTCCCCTCCGATGCGCAGCACCGCGGTGTTGCCGGTAGCGAGGACTCCGGCGGCGTCGGCGAAGACGTTGGGACGGCCCTCGAAGACGAACGCGATGACGCCCAGCGGCGCGGTGACGGTCTCGACGGCCCAGTCGTCGTGCTCGACGCGGGACACGACCTGCGGGCCCGCGGACCCGTCGAGGTGCGCGGCCCAGCCGCGCAGGCCCTCGACCATGTCCTCGCGCATCCGGTCCGACACGCGCAGGCGGGTCGTGGACCGCCCGAGCCCTTCGGCCCGGGCGACGTCGGCCGCGTTCGCCTCCGCGACGCGGGCCCAGACGCCGTCGTCGGCGAGCGCGTCCGCGAAGGCGACGTAGAAGTCCCGCACGGGGCCCGGTCCGGCGGTGCGGAGCCGCTCGAAGGCGGCGACGGCGGCGTCGACCTGCTGCGCCACGGCGTCCCGTACGGCCGCCGGGACGTGGAGCAGTGCGCCCGTGGTCTGCACGACATGGAGCTGGTCGCCCGGTCGGAAGGCCTCCGCGAGGCCGGCGGGGACCGTCGTGAAGCGGTCGCCGCCGAACGGGATCACGGCGCCCGCCACGAGGGCGGTCAGGCTGTTCGAGGCCACGTGTTCTCCTTGCCGGCGCGGGGGTGCGGAGCCGCGCGAGCACCCGCGCCGCACCGCTGTCGATCTGCGTCCGAGACTACCCAACGGGCTCGGGAGCGATCCGTGGTGCACGGCATCTGGACCGCACGGCAGCTGGACGCACGTGCGGCCGGCGGGAGCGAACCCGCCGGCCGCACCGTGCGTCGTACCCGCTATGCGCCAGCGCCCTCCACGAACAGGCGGGGCAGGAAGTCGATCACGGCCTTCTGCCAGACGTCCCAGCTGTGCGGGCCGGGGATGACCGGCGCGAGCTCGTGGTCGACGCCACGGTTCTCCATGGCGGCGACGAGCTGCATCGTCGCGCCGAAGGTGAAGTCCTGCACGTCACCCGTGTACACGCGCAGCAGCTTGGTGCCCTCGTTGATGGCCTCGACGTCCGCGTTGGCCGGCGGACCGCCGAACGCCGACATGGCGCCGATGTAGCCGAACTCGCCCGGGTACGCCCACAGCGTGCTCAGCGTGTGCCCCGAGCCCATCGACAGACCCGCGAGCGCCCGCTTGTCGCCCTCGGAGCTGACGTTGAACTGCTCCTCGGCGGCCGGTGCGATCCGCGTCGTGACCTCGGTCGGGAAGTCCACGCCGTTCCCGTTGGCCATGACGACCACCATCGGCACGATCGTGCCCCGCAGGTAGTGGTTGTCGAGGATGCGGTCGACGAAGCCGACCTCGATCCAGTCGGTCCACGTCTGACCGCCCCCGTGCTGGAGGTAGAAGACCGGGTACTCCTCGGCGCGGTCCGGGTCGTAGTCCGGCGGCGTCCAGACGTAGGCCGAGCGCTCCTGCCCACCGGCGGTGCTCGTGTAGCTCATGACGGTGACGTCGCCGCGCGCCTCGGCCGGCACCTGCGCGGTGTACTGGCCGCGGAGCGTGTCGCCCTCGACCGTGAAGGTGCTCCACGTGGGCTCCGAGAAGACGGTCGTGGGGTTGCCGGAGTCCTTGTGGTCGACGCCGTCGACCACGAACTTGTAGTAGTACGAGCCGCCGTCGACGGCCAGCGAGAGCCGCCACGACCCGTCGGCCTGACGCACCATGTGGGTGCGCGGCCAGCTCCCGGCCGGGCCGAAGTTGCCCCAGACGGTGATGTTGTTCGCGTCGGCGAACTCGGGGCCGACCTCGAAGGTGACCACGCCGTTCTCGTCGATCCACGGCGTCGGGGTCGTGCCCGTGGCCGGCAGCTCGTGCTCGACGAACGGCAGGTGACCCTCGCTCGGGCCCTCGTCGTCCACGTCGCGGAAGATGCGCTGCGCGAAGTCGTGCAAGGCCTTCTGCCAGGTGTCCCACGTGGCGCCCGTCTCGGGGTCCGACCCGTCGGACTGGAAGTCGACGCCCGCGTCGGTCAGCGACTCGGCGAGCGCCACCGTGCCGTCGTACCCGGGGTCGGTGACGTTGCCGGCGTACAGCCGGATGACGTCGGTCGCGGCGTTGATCTGCTTGACCTTGCCTCGGGAGAGGTCCGCCTCGTAGCCGCCCGAGAACGAGCCGACGTTCGCGAAGTCGCGAGGCTTGGCGACGAGCGTCTCGAAGGCCTGCTCCGCACCGCGGCCGATGCCCGCGATCGCGCGGTCGTCGCCGTCCCGCGAGACGTTGAGCCGTCGCTCGGTCGCGGAGAGCAGCTCCTTGCTCACGCCCGTGGTCGTGCCGTCCGCCATGACGACCACCATCGGCTCCGCATCTCCCGCGAGCGTGAGGTTGTCCATGATCTGCCGGACGCGTCCCAGCTCGGCCCACTCGCGATAGCCCTGACCCTCGTCCTGCATCAGGTACAGCACGGGGTACGGCTCGGCGCGGTCCTCGTCGTAGCCCGGGGGCGTCCAGACGAGCGCCTCGCCCTGGTGCCGGGGCGCCTTGCCGTACTCGAGCGTCTCGAGCGCGCCGCCGCCGTCGACGTCCTCCAACCACTCCGCACCCGGGCCCGAGACGAACAACGTGCTGTAGGTGGGCTTCGACGTCACCTCCTGCGGGGCGTCGGGGTTGCGGAACGCGACGGCGTCCTGGTCGGCGGCCGGACGCGCGGCGTACTGGTAGTAGTACAGGCCCGGCTCGAGGGGCCCGAGCGTCGCCGTCAGGTTCGGCCCGTTGGCCCCCGTGTTGAGGTCGGTCCACGCCTTGCCGGGTCCGAAGTTCCCCTGCACGGCGACGAGGCCGTTCTCGATGCCGGTCGCCTCCGTCACGGCCGCCGACGGCACCGTGAAGCGGTAGACGTCGGAGATCGGGTTGTTCGGCACCTCGCTCACCCACGGGTCGGCGCTCACGCCGGCGGCGGCCGCGGGCTGGGCGACGAGAACCGTCGCCGCTCCCAGCGCCGCGGCGGCCGCGGTCGCGAGCGCTCTTCGTCCCCGCCGGGCCGGTCGGTCGTCCACTGTTGCCTGAGATTCCATCGCCATCGACTTCCCTCTCATCCGCAGTTCGATCTCTTCGACCACGAGGACCGGCACCGCCGGAACCCGTGCCGGGGACCTCGTCGAGGTGCCCCGCTCTCCACGTCGAGGACGGCGATCCGGGCCTACAACATGCAACGCTATTCGCATAATATGCAACCGTCAACGGTTCGCCGGATCCCACGGGCGAGGGCCGGGGACGGGATCGCACCGGGGTGTGACGTCATTGACACCCTCGATGGCGGTCCGTACTTTACCGATACACCCAGCACGGCCGGTGGGGCGGACTCAAGGAAGAGATCTGGTGACGGCTCGACGACTAGGCAAGGACGCGGCCACGCGTCGACTCCCGCACCACGAGGCGTGCAGACGTCACCACCTCGACGGCGTGAGCGGCCAGCGGTGCGCGCGAGTCGACCCTGTGCAGCAGCAGGTCCATGATGCGCGACGCCATGGAGTCGTTGTCCGGGTCGATCGTGCTCAGGCGTGGCACGAGGTACTGGCCCTCGACATCGTTGTCGAACCCGACGACCTGGACGTCCTGCGGAACCCGCCGCCCCAGGTCTGCGAGCGCACGCAGGACGCCCATCGCGGCCGCGTCGGTGAGCACGAACACCCCGTCGAACGGGAGCTGGTCACGCGCGATGCGCATGACGGCGTCGTACCCGTCCGCCGTCGTGAACGAGTCGGCGTCGACGATGAGCCGCTCGTCGACCGGGATGCCGGCCTTGGCGTGCGCCTGCCGGTAACCACGGGTGCGCAAGGTCGCCATGCTGTCGACGCCCACGTCCTGGCGCCCGCCCACGAGCGCGATCCGGCGCGCTCCCCCCTGGATGAGGTGCATGGTCGCCAGGTCGCCCCCGGCGACGTTGTCCATCATCACGTGGTCGAACGGCCCGGCGAGGTCGCGCTCCCCGAGGAGCACCACGGGCACCTCGATGCCGGCCGCGGACACCTCGGCGGTGTCGAGCTGCACCGGGCTGAACACGATCCCGTCGTACTGCTGGACCCGCCCGGCGGAGATCGCGGCCAGCTCCCCCTCTCGGCTCGCGCCCGTGCGCTCGATGATGACGTGGTACCCGCGGGCCTTGGCCAAGGTGTCGAGCCGCGCGGCGAGGTGGGCGTAGTAGGGCCCGTCGAGATGGGGCACGAGCAGCCCGATCGCCCCGCTGCGCCCGGCGCGGAAGTGCCGCGCGGTCGCGTTGACCCGGTAGCCGAGGTGCTCGATGGCGGCGAGCACGCGGGCGCGGGTGTCCGTGCTCGCCCCGGGGCGCCCGTTGATGACGTTCGACACCGTCATCTTGGAGACGCCGGCTTCTCGCGCCACGTCGCTCATCGTCACCACGACGCCCATCATGCCTGTCCGCCGATCCGGCCAGGCGTCGGCCGTGCGCGACACGGTGACGGCACCGAGCGAGCGAACATCACGCCCCCGTCGAGGAAGACCACACCGTCGTGAAGCAGATCCTGTACTCCAAGAAGCTCGCCCCCTACTTCTTCATCCTGCCCTTCCTGGTGACGCTCGCCGTCTTCTGGGTCGTCCCCCTCGGCCGATCGGTCCTGATGAGCACGCAGGAGGTGCTCTACGGCCAGTCGACCTTCATCGGGCTCGACAACTACCAGCGCCTCTGGCGGGACGACATCTTCTGGAAGGCGTTGTTCAACAGCATCCGGTACATGGTCCTGACGCTGCTGATCCTGATCCCGATCCCGCTCGTGCTCGCGGCGCTCGTCAACTCCAGGATCGGGAGCACTCGCATCAAGGCCTTCTTCAAGGCGTCGATGTTCGTTCCCGCACTGACCTCCGTGGTCGTCGCGGGCATCGTCTTCCGGCTGATCTTCGCGGAGTCCGACTCGGCCATGATGAACCAGGTCGCCGAGTTCTTCGGGTTCGGCCCCGTGCGGTGGCTGCGCGAGGATGTGACCGGACTCGTCGCACTGCTCGCGCTCGCGCTCTGGCGGTGGGCGGGAGTCAACATGATGTACTTCCTGGCCGGCATGCAGGCCATTCCCTCGGAGTACTACGAGGCGGCCTCGATGGACGGGGCGAGCAAGTTCCGCCAGTTCATCCATATCACCGTCCCGAACATCAAGCCCACGCTCGTCTACGTCGTCACCATCAGCGTGTACGGCGGGCTCGCGATGTTCCTCGAGAGCTTCATGCTCTACGCCGGGAACAACTCGCCGAACAACCAAGGCCTCACGGTGGTCGGTTATCTCTACCGCAAGGGCATCGAAGAGAACGACCTCGGTTTCGCGTCGGCAGTGGGCGTGGTGCTGCTCGTGATCGTCATGACGATCAACATCACCTACCTGTTCGCCAGCGGGACGTTCAAGAAGCAGGAGGCGTGATGGCTGCTCTACCGCCCACCACACTCGACAGCAGGCCCGCAGCGGGGCAGCCACGGACGGACCGCGGCCGACGCCCGCGGCGGACGTCCCCCGCCGACGGCCCGCGGATCTCGCCGGCCGCGGCGACGTGGATCCAAGCGGGCTTCCTCGTCCTCATCGCCGCGATCTCGCTCGTGCCGCTCCTTGCCATCTTCGTCGGCACCTTCCAGGACGGGAACGAGGTCATCCGCCGGGGCATGACGTTCGACGTCGACCTCAGCGCGCTCAGCCTCGACAACTACGTCCTGCTGTTCACCGACTCCGGGCCGTACTTCCGCTGGTTCGGCAACACGCTGCTGCTGACCGTGGTCCAGGTCGTGGGCACGTTGCTCGTGAGCTCGTTCGTCGCCTACGGGTTCGCCATGTACGAGTTCAAGGGCAAGACGCTGTGGTTCATCATGGTGCTCCTGGTCATGACCGTGCCGTTCGAGATGCTCATGCTGCCGCTGTACGTCCAGGTGAACGACATGGGCCTGGCCGACACCTATACCGTGATCGTGCTTCCCTTCCTCGCCTCGGCCGTGACGATCTTCTTCTTCCGGCAGTACTTCCTGGGCATACCCAAGGAGCTGCTCGAGGCCGGGCGGGTCGACGGCGTGACCGAGTTCGGGATCTTCTTCCGCATCGTGCTTCCCATCACGAAGCCCGCGATGGCGGCCATGGCGATCCTCAACGGGATGATCTGCTGGAACAACTTCCTGTGGCCGCTGCTCGTGCTGCGCTCCCCCGAGAAGTTCACGCTGCCCATCGGGCTCAACACCCTGCTGACGCCGTACGGCAACAACTACGAGCTGCTCATCATCGGCGCCTTCTTCTCGCTCATCCCCATCCTGATCCTCTTTCTCGCATTCCAGCGGTTCTTCATCGAAGGAATGACCGCAGGGGCCGTCAAAGGTTGATTTCCACCAGATCGAACGGAGAAGCTTCATGAGAAAGCTACGCGCAACGGTGTCAGCGTTTGTCGCCGCTGCCGCCGTCACCGCCCTCGCCGCCTGCAGCGGCGGCCAGGGGTCCGAGCCCACGACGAACGAGGACGGCTCGACCAACCTCAACATGTGGACGTTCGCCGACGTGCACGCGGCCTACTACGAGGAGATGGCCGCCCAGTGGAACGAGGCGAACCCCGACAAGGAGATCAATCTCAAGGTCACCGTCTACCCGTATGACGACATGCACAACAAGCTGCAGCTCGCCTTCAACTCGGGAGAGGGCCTGCCCGACGTCGTCGACATCGAGGTCAACAAGTTCGCCAACTTCGTCAAGGGCTCCAACCCCCCGCTGATGGACCTGACCGAAGCCGCGGCGCCCTACAAGGACGACGTCGTCCAGGCACGCCTCGACCTCTACAGCAAGGACGGGAAGGTGTACGGCTTCCCGACGCACGTGGGAGCCTTCGTCGCCTTCTACAACACCGAGCTGCTCGAGGGCGCCGGCATCGACTACACGACCATCACGACCTGGGACGACTTCCGGGAGGCCGGCAGCACCTACAACGCCGAGACCGGGAAGGCCTTCGGCGTCGCGAGCACCGGGGTCAACTTCATCGAGCCGCTCATCACGGCACAGCTCGGCGGGCAGATCTTCGACGCCGACGGCAACGTGCAGGTGAACAGCCCCGAGGTCGTCGAGGCCGTCTCGATGATCCAGGAGATGCAGGAGGCCGGCGCGGTCTCGACGATCCCGGGCGGCAGCCCGGACTCCGAGGAGGCCTACGGCGCCATCAACGACGGCGACTACGCCGCGATCGTCTACCCGGCGTGGTACACCTCGCGCTACGTCGACTACATGCCCGACCTGGCCGGCAAGGTCGCCATCGCGCCCGCACCCGTACCGGAGGGCGCCAAGTTCCAGACGATCGGCGGCGGCGGGACCGGGGCGGCGGTCCCCGTCACCTCGCCGAACAAGGAGCTCGCCTCCGAGTGGCTGGCCTTCGCCAAGCTGTCCCCCGAGGCGAACGTCGCGGTGTGGGAGGTGCTCGGCTTCGACCCCGTGAACATGTCGGTCTGGGAGGACGAGGAGATCACCAAGAACCCCGAGAACAAGTTCAACAAGTACTTCCAGACCAACCTGTTCGACGTGCTCAACGAGGTCAAGGACGGCATCGGGCACTTCGAGTCGTTCAGCGACCCCAACTGGCCGACGGTCGACAACACGTTCACCACGGTCACGCTCAACGAGGCGTACGAGAACCGCACGCCCGCCCAGGAAGCGCTCGACAAGGCACAGTCGACCCTGCAGAACGAGCTCGGCCAGTGACGTCGGCACACTGAGCCACGCGCGCAGCGGTGCGGTCGCGGGCGCCATGCCCCGCGGCCGCACCGCACGCGTGCGGACACCCCGCCGCTCGCCCCTCGTCCGGCCCGGCCCAGGACGCACTCGCCCCAAGGAGAGCCCCGCATGACCGTTCCCGTTCCCCCTCGGCCCTTGACGACGCAGGGCAGCCAGTTCGTCGACGGCTTCGGCAACGACGTGCGCCTGCGCGGAGTCTGCATCGGCGGCTGGCTCAACATGGAGAACTTCATCACCGGGTACGCCGCGAACGAGTCGCTCATGCGGCGCACGGTCTCCCAGGTGCTCGGCGCCGAGCGTGCCGACCGGTTCTTCGAGCGCCTGCTCAGCGAGTTCTTCACCGAGGACGACGCGCGGTTCCTCGGCGAGAACGGCTTCAACCTCGTCCGGATCCCGGTCAACTACCACCATCTGCAGCATGACGACGCGCCGTTCGAGATCGTGCAGGACGGGTTCCGGCACCTCGACCGCGTCATCGAGGCGCTCGGCAGGCACGGCGTGTACTCGATCATCGACCTGCACGCCCTGCCCGGGTCGCAGAACCAGCACTGGCACTCCGACAACGAGACGCACATCGCGAAGTTCTGGGTCCACCGCGAGTTCCAGGACCGGGTGGACGTGCTGTGGCGGGCGATCGCCGAGCACTACCGGGGCAACGTCTGGGTCGCGGGCTACAACCTCATGAACGAGCCTGCCGACCCCACGGGCCGCGTCGTCGGGCAGGTGTACGACCGGCTGCTCGCCACCGTCCGGGAGGTCGACCCCGACCACATCGTGTTCCTCGACGGCAACACGTACTCCACCGACTTCTCGATGTTCACCGACCCGGCGCCCAACACGGTCTACACGCTGCACGACTACGTGGCCGCCGGGCTCGGCCGGAGCCCCGACTACAGCAAGGACATCGCCCTGGCGAAGTTCCTCGAGCGCTCGGAGTTCGCCCGGTCCACCGGCACGCCCATCCTCGTGGGCGAGTTCGGCCCCATCTACACGGGTGACGAGTCGGTCGACGCCGTGCGCCGCCAGATCCTGGCCGACCAGCTCGACATCTACCGTGAGCATGACGCGAGCTGGACCGTCTGGACGTACAAGGACGTCGGGACGCAGGGCCTGCTGACGGTCCCGCCCGGCTCGCCCTACCTCCGGCACTTCGGTGACTTCGTGGCCAAGAAGAAGCGGCTCGCGGCCGACCAGTGGGGCACGGACGGCATCGGCGAGCGCGAGGCGACGCAGCCGCTGCAGGAGCTCGTCGCCCGGGAGTTCCCTTCGTTCGACCCGTACCCGTGGGGGCGCTTCGACTGGGTACGCACCCTCACCCTCAACCTCGGGCTGGCACAGCCGCTCGCCCACGAGTACGCCGAGCTCTTCCGCGGCCTGGACGACGACGCGCTCGAGGCCTTCGCGACGTCCTTCTCGTTCGCCGAGTGCGACGTGCGCACGACGCTGCTCGACCAGCTGCGCGAGGGATGACGGAGATGGCCACGGACCGCCCCGATGCACCCACGCTGCGCAGCGCGCAGTGGTACGACGGCGAGGACCGCAACACCTACCTGCATCGCGCGTGGATGCGCCGCGGAGCGCCGTCGAGCGCGTTCGAGGGACGCCCGCAGATCGCGATCGCCAACACGGCCTCGGACCTCACGCCGTGCAACGCGCACCTCGACGAGGTCGCGCAGTCCGTCAAGAACGGCGTCTACGAGGCCGGCGGCATCCCGCTCAACCTGCCCGTCGTCTCGCTCGGGGAGACCCAGGTCCGGCCCACGGCGATGCTGTGGCGGAACATGGCCGCGATGGCCATGGAGGAGATGTTCCGGGCCAACCCCGTCGACGGTCTCGTCCTGCTCGGCGGGTGCGACAAGACGATCCCCGCGCTGCTCATGGCCGCGGCCTCGGTGGACCTGCCGGCCGTCGTCGTGCCCGGTGGCCCCATGCTCAACGGCCACTTCCGCGGTACGCCCCTCGGGTGCGGTACCGACGTGTGGAAGCTCAGCGAGGAGGTACGGGCCGGGCGCCTGAGCCAGGACACCTTCGTGCGCTCCGAGTCCTCGATGATCCGCAGCCGCGGGCACTGCAACACGATGGGCACGGCCTCGACCATGGCGGTCATGGCCGAGGCGCTGGGCACCACGATCCCGGGCATCGCCGGGACGCCGGCTGCGGACAGCCGGCTCCTGGAGGGCGCGCACGCGTCAGGGCGGCTCGCGGTCGAGCTCGTGGAGTCCGGCCGCACGATCGGCCAGGTCCTCTCGCGCGGGTCGTTCCTCAACGCGATCGTCGCGCTGGCAGCGGTCGGCGGGTCGACCAACGCCGTCGTGCACCTGCTGGCGATCGCCGGGCGGCTCGGCATCGACCTCACGCTCGACGACTTCGACCGCGTGGGCGCCGACGTCCCCCTGCTCGTCAACCTGCAGCCCGCCGGGACGCATCTGATGGAGGACCTGTTCCGCGCCGGAGGCCCGCTGGCCGTCCTCGAGCAGGTCAAGGACCTGCTGGACCCGTCCGCGATGACGGTCACGGGCCGTCCGCTCGTCGAGCACCTCGCCGACAACCCGGTGTGGGACACCGACGTGATCGCCCCGCGCACCGCTCCCCTGGTCGAGAGCGCCGGGATCGCCGTCCTGCGCGGCAACCTGGCGCCCGACGGGGCGATCGTCAAGCCTGCCGCGGCGAGCCCGGAGCTGCTGCTGCACCGAGGACGCGCCGTCGTCTTCGACTCGGTCGAGGACTTCCACGCGCGGATCGACGACCCCGACCTCGACGTCGACGCGACGTCCGTGCTGGTGCTGCGCGGCTGCGGCCCTCGGGGCTACCCGGGCATGCCCGAGGTCGCCAACATGCCGCTGCCCGCCAAGCTGCTCGCCCAGGGCGTGCGCGACATGGTGCGGGTGTGCGACGGCCGGATGAGCGGCACGGCGTACGGCACCGTGGTGCTGCACGTCGCGCCCGAGGCGGCGGCAGGCGGGCCGCTCGCTCTGGTCCGCGACGGCGACGAGATCCTCCTCGACGTCGCCGGGCGCCGGCTCGAGCTGCTCGTGCCCGACGACGAGCTCCGCGCCCGGCGCGCGCCCAAGGCCACGGTCGCGGCGTTCGCCGACCCTGCGCGCGGCTGGGAGCGCCTCTACGTCGACCACGTGCTGCAGGCCGACACGGGTGCCGACCTCGACTTCCTCCTCGGGTCCAGCGGGTCGGCGGTGGCCCGCGAGTCGCACTGACGCGCTGACGCACCACGGCCGCAGCGTCGTTCAGCGCGCGAGGTGCAGCACCCCGTCGACCCGGCGCGGTACAGGGCTCGGCCCGTCCTTGAGCTCGTCGGGCAGCAGCTCGGGCGGCGCGCCCTGCCAGCTGACCGGCCGGAGGAAGCGGCGGATCGCCGTCGTGCCTACCGAGGTGTGCTGCGAGTTGGTCGACGGCCACGGGCCGCCGTGGTGCTGCGCCCAGGAGACGGCGACGCCGGTCGGGTAGGCGTCGAACACGAGCCGGCCCGCACGGCGGCGCAGCCGCTCGGCCAGGACGCGCGGCAGCTCCGTCTCGCCGCTCCCCCGGTGCACGGTCGCGGTCAACGACGAGGGCAGGCGGTCGAGCAGGGCGATGAGCTGGTCCGCGTCGGCATACCTGACCACGACCGTCACGGGTCCGAAGCACTCCTCGGTGACGGCGTCCGGCATCGTCGTCGCCTCCGTGCCCAGGAGCACGGGGGCGACGCGCGACGCGTCGTCGGACACCTGGGCCCCACCGCGGGCGAGCACCCGCACGCCGTCCGTGTCCGCGAGCGCCTGCCCGGTCCGGAGGAACGACGACGTGATGGCCGAGCTCAGCAGGACCTGCGCCGGCAGGGCCTCGGTCGCCGCGATCATCGACTCCACGACCGCGTCACCGTGAGCACCGTCGGGCACGAGGAACAAGCCGGGCTTGGTGCAGAACTGCCCGGCGCCCAGCGTCGCGGAGCCGATGGCGTCCGTGCCGATCCCGGCGCCGCGCTCGGCCGCGGCCGCCGGGGTGACGACCACGGGGTTGAGGCTGCTCAGCTCACCGTAGAACGGGATCGGGTCCGGGCGGCGTCCGATCAGCTCGACGAGCGCCTGCGCGCCCTGGAGGGAGCCGGTGAACCCGACCGCGGTGATCGCGGGGTGCTGCACGAGGTGGGCGCCGGCCTGGACGCCGTGCACGACGGCGAGCGTCCCGGGCGGCGCGCCGGCCTCGGCGAGCGCCTGGGACATGACGTCCGCGCAGAGCTGGGACGTGGCCGGGTGCGATCCGTGCGCCTTGACCACCACCGGGCACCCGGCGGCGAGCGCGGACGCCGTGTCACCGCCCGGCACCGAGAACGCGAGCGGGAAGTTGCTCGCCCCGAACACGGCAACGGGCCCGGTGGGCACGAGCATGCGGCGCAGGTCGGGGCGCGGCCCCATCGGCGTGTCACCCGCGTGGTCGATGCTCGCCTCGAGGTAGGAGCCTTCGTCGAGCACCTCGGCGAAGAGCCGCAGCTGGAAGGTCGTCCGGCTCAGCTCGCCCTCGAACCGGGTCGTGCCGAGGGCGGTCTCGCGGTCGGCCAGCTCCACGATGCGCGGGCGTGCCACCTCGAGCGCGTCGGCGCAGGCGCGCAGCAGCGCGGCACGCCCCGCGCGGCCCATCGCCTCGAGCGGGGCCGCCGCCTGCGCCGCGGCCACGCAGATCCGGTCGACCTCGTCGGTGGTGGTCTCCTGCGCGACGACCTCGACGGCCTGTCCGGTCCGGGGGTCGATGCTGACGACGTCGGTCATCCTGTGCTCGCTCTCGTGAGGGTTCGTGTGGGGGTGCCCGCTCGGCGGGCCTACGCCAGGCCGCGCACGGCGAGGTTGGAGAGCAGCGCCCGGATCCCGAAGGTCCACGGCTCGCAGTCCTCGGCGCGCTGGACGCGGTTGACCAGGCCACCCAGGCGGTCGGTGCGGATCCTCACCACGTCCCCCGTGCGGTGCGTGAACCCGGCCCCCGGCTCCCCGCGGTCGACGGTGGGCGCGAACATCGTGCCCAGCATGAGGGCGGCGCCGTCGGGGTAGCGGTGGTGCGCACCGATCAGCTGGGCGACGAGCTGTTCGGGGTCGCGCGAGATGCGCGCCATGTCCGAGACCGCCGCGAGGGTGAACCCGTCGTCCCCGTCGATCTCGAGCCGGACCGACAGCTCGCGCACCACATCCATGCCGAAGCCGTGGTCGAAGAGCCGCACGAAGGGGCCGATGGCGCACGACGCGTTGTTGTCCTTCGCCATGGGCAGGAGCAGCGCGGACCTGCCCTCGACGTCGCGGAGGTTGACGTCGTTGCCGAGCGTCGCGCCGACGACCCGCCCGCTCGAGGCGACGAGCAGCACGACCTCGGGCTCGGAGTTGTTCCACTGCGACTCGGCCAGCACGCCGGCCGGCACGGCGGTCCCGACCGCGGAGAGCACCTGGCCCTTGGTGAAGATCTCGGCGTCCGGCCCGATGCCGACCTCGAGGTACTGGCTCCACATCCCCTCGGCGACGAGCGCCTGCTTGAGCCGCATCGCCTCGGGCGATCCCGGGCGCAGGCTGCGCAGGTCCGTGCCGATCTCGTCGGTCAAGGGCTGGCGCACGTCGTGCGCCGCCTCGGGGTTCCCGCGGACGCGCTCCTCGATCACGCGCTCGAGCATCGACTCGACGAAGGTGACCCCCGCCGCCTTGATCGCCTGCAGGTCGATCGGCGCGAGCAGGTGCGGCCGAGCGGCGTCGCGGTCGTCGCGACCGGTGTTCTCCAGCAGCTCGTCGAGCTCGGCGACCGGCTTTCCTCGTACGTGCCGCACGTCGGCCGGGTCTGGCGCCTCGCAGATGTCGCGCACGGTCGAGAAGGTGTCGCTCACGTCGTAGACATGGCCGTCGCGGACCACCACGGGCGAGGGCCCGCCGACGCCCGGGTCCCAGACGCGACCGACCAGCACGGCATCGTCGGCGTCGACGGGCAGTGCGAAGCCCGCGCCGCCGTGCCACGGAGGGCGATGGCCAGGTGGTTCCGTGCGTGTCATCGGTCATCGGCTCCGAGGTTGACGTCGGGGCAGCTCGTCCGAGGCGGGCGGGCGGCGACGGCATCGTCGAGCACGGCGGTCGGAAGCTGCGGGAGACTCGCTGCACGCAACGCTATTCGCGCCCTGTGCAACGCGTCAAGGATCGATCGTCCGGGGCGCTGTTGCGCATGCTGCAACTGGTCCGCGAGACTGTCCGATGCTCCGCGAGCCGCGGCGCATCGCACGGGACGGGACGGATGCCATGGCACAGTCGGTGGAGCGCGCCCTCGCGCTCGTGCGGCGCAGCGCGGAGCGGCCGCTCAGCCTCGGCGAGGCCGCGGAGCTGCTCGGGGTGCACAAGTCCTCGGCGCTGCGGCTGCTGCAGACGCTGGAGGCAGCGCGGTTCGTGCGCCGTACCGGTGCCGGCACGTACGTGCTCGGCAGCGGCATCATCGAGCTGTCCGAGATGGCGCTCGGCTCGATCGACCTCCGGCAGGCGGCGCACCCGCACCTGGTCGACCTGCAGCGGCGCACCGGTCACACCGTGCACCTCGCGCAGCTCACCGGTGACGAGGTCATCTACATCGACAAGGTCGACAGCCCGGCGTTCGACGCCGTCAAGCTGCCCTCGCGCATCGGTCGGGCCGTGTCGATCTACGCCTCGGCCGTCGGCAAGATCATCCTCGCCTACCGGACTCCCCAGGAGCGCGACCGCCTCCTGCGCGAGGTGGAGTTCGAGCAGTTCACCCCGACGACGTTCGCCGGCCGGGACGCGCTCGACGAGGAGCTCGAACGGATCCGTGCGGAGGGCTGGGCTCGTGACAACGGCGAGCACGACAGCTACGTCATGTGCGTCGGCGTACCCGTCCGCGACTCCCGGCGAGAGGTGGTCGCCGCGCTCTCCGTCACCGCGATCGAGGTCGTCGCGACGCTCGAGGACCTCGAGCAGCACATCCCCCTGCTCCTGGAGGTCGCCGACACGATCTCGCGCGAGAACGGCTACACCCCGGCGCCCTAGGTGTGATGTTCAGGCAGGTTGTTGAGCCTGGCGTAGGGTGTGCCGTTGATCGCTGAGTGGTGACGGTACTGGTTGTAGAAGTTGAGCCAACCCGGCAGCGCGTCGCGGCGGGATGTCTCTGGCGCGTAGAAGCGGGCATAGGCCCAGCCGTCCGCGAGAGTGCGGTGGAAGCGCTCGATCTTCCCGTTCGTCTGCGGTCGATACGGGCGAGTGCGCTTATGTCGGATCCTGAGCGCGCGGCAGGTCTCGCGCCATGCGTGTGACTTGTAGGCGGAGCCGTTGTCTGACAGCACCCGCTCGACGGTCACGCCGCGTTCGGCAAACCAGGTGACCGCCCGTTCGAGAACACCGATCGCGGTGATTGCTTTCTCGTCGCCATGGATCTCGGCATAGGCGACGCGAGAGTGGTCATCGAGGACGGTGTGGAGGAAGGCAGTGCCGAGGTCGAGGCTCTGACCGACTGTTGCGCTGCCCGGTGCGGCGGGCGGTGGCTTGCCGGTTCCAGTCGCCTTGCTGTTTGCCGACGAATCGCCAGCCGCCGCCGTCGGGGATGTTGCCGAACTTCGTGACATCTACGTGGATCATCGAACCCGGATGATCGTGTTCATAACGCCGCAACGGTTCGCCCGTGACTCGGTCGATGCGAGAGAGACGGTTCAGGCGACATCGGACGAGAACGGCGTGAACGGTGGAGGCAGGAATGCCGAGGCGGGCCGCGATCTGCGCGGGGCCGAGGCGCTGCCGCCAGCGCAACGCGATGATCTTCCGCTTCATGTGCTCGGCTGTTCGATGCGGGATGCGGTGCGGGCGGCTTGACCGATCCTTCATCCCGGTCGCGCCCTCGGCGCGGTAGCGGTGAGCCCATGTGCGAGCAGTGACCGGCGACACCATGAACAGCTTCGCGACGTGGCCGACAGGATGCTTGGCTTCGACGATCATGCGGGCGAGGCGAAGCCGTGTGCGCGGAGTGAGGACAGCGTTGACGTGGGATATGAGCAGCAACTCGAATAAGACAAAGCGCGGGCTTGGCGTCAGGGCGCGTTGCTCGGCCCGCCAACGACAAATCAGAGGGGGCCGAGAACGCGCTTGGGGTCGGCGTTGAGCGCGAGAGTCTCGAGCACTTCGAGGAGTTGCCGTTCCTCGTAGCGGAAATGGCTCTCCATGATCGCGGCGATCCCCTCCAGGTGCCGGGCGAGCTCGACTGGTGTCGCCGATGCCTTCACCGATGACTGCAACCCGCCGACGAGGTGGGCGATCATCGAGTGATCTTGCTGGAGATACCGCAACGTGTCCCGCAGTTCCGGATGCGCGGCCGCGATCGCCGGGAACAGCTCGCGGTCCTCACCCTCGTGATGCCCCGTCAGTGCCGCGCAGAAACCATGGCAGAACAACAGCAGCTCCCGCCCCGCAGTCTCGGGCGACCGTCCCTGTAAGGCAGCTTCCTGCGCGACGCGCAATGCCTGACGGAGCCGGTCATGAACCTGGCGCAGCTCGGTCGCCCAGGCAACCAAACGGGCATGTTCCCCCTCGGATGGCGGTGCAGATGGCGTACCGAGTCGCTGAAGCATCACCACCGGAATCACCCGCGCAGTACCGGCCTGATAGCCCGCGAAGTCCGGATCTTGCTCGACGACCTGCGCGAACAGTCGGTCGCGCTCGATGCCCGTCGGAATCGACGCGAGTGCGTCGAACGACTCCGCTCCGACTTCGACGCTCACCTGAGGATGCGCCCGGACGTTCGCCAGCCATGCTGGGTGGCGTGGCCCGCCCATCGCTGACGCGACGACGGCAGGCATCCCGTTGAGCTCGAAGTACGCCAACGGTGTCGTGCGGCGGATGCCGGTGCGCGCGCCGGTCGTCGTGAGCAGAGCGAGGGCGAAACCGTCGAACATCCCGCCCACGCGGCCCGCGTTCACACGGAACTCATCGATGACACCGCGATTGAACGTGTTCGCAAGGGTGTCGGCTGTTTCATTGCTCCGGGCCACCGGCCCGGTGTTTTCGCCCTCAGTCACGAGAGGGCGAAGGCGGCGACATCATCATGTCGTCCTCCTTCGGATCCCACGCCTCCATGTCTGACACGGACTGCCACCGACACGCGACGCTGACATCAAGCTAACACCCCACCCGACGATCTCACCAAGATCACGGGGGTTGAATCGACTCGGCGGAACGTCCCTAGACATCACACCTAGGCGGCCTCGCCCGCGCGCGCCCATGGCGACGTCAGACGTTGAAGCCCAGCATCCTCAGCTGCTCGCGACCGTCGTCGGTGATCTTCTCCGGACCCCACGGCGGCATCCAGACCCAGTTGATGCGGAAGCCGTCCACGATGCCCTCGAGCGCGGTCGCCGCCTGGTCCTCGATGACGTCGGTCAGCGGGCAGGCCGCCGACGTGAGCGTCATGTCGATCGCCGCGAAGTTGTTCGGGTCGACCTGGATGCCGTACACCAGGCCGAGGTCGACCACGTTGATGCCCAGCTCGGGGTCGATGACGTCGCGCATGGCCTCCTCGACGTCGGCCGCAGTGGTGGGCGACGGGGCGGCCACGGGGGCCGTCTCGGTCGTGTTCTCGGTCGTGTTCTCGGTCATGGTCTCCTCCGAGGTCAGCTGGCCAGCGCGCCGCTGCGCACGAGCGAGTCCTTGAGCGCTGCCCAGCCGAGCAGCGCGCACTTGATACGGGCGGGGTACTGCGAGACGCCGGTGAACGCGGTCGCGTCACCGAGCGCGTCGAGCGCGTCGTCGTCCTCGAGCCCCTTGCCCCGCGAGGCCATCAGGTCGTGGAACACGGCGTCGATCCGCGCGACCTCGGCCAGGTCGCGCCCGGTGACCAGCTCGGTCATCACGGACGCCGAGGCCTGCGAGATCGAGCAGCCCTGGCCTTCCCACGACACTCCGGCGACCGTCCCGCCGTCGACGTCGACCCGCAGCGTCACCTCGTCGCCGCACGTGGGGTTGACCTGGTGGGACTCCCCCACCTGGTGGCCCGCGGGCGCCTCGACCAGCCCGCGGCCGTGCGGCCGCTTGGCGTGGTCCAGGATCACCTGCTGGTACATCTGCTCCAGAGAGCTCACGAACGTCCCTTCCTCAGTCCTCACCGAAGAACGCCCGGACACCCGTCAGGGCTTCCCGGAAGAACGCGATCTCCTCGGCAGTGGTGTACACCGACGCAGATGCGCGTGCGGTCGCGGCGATGCCGAAGCGCCGGTGCAGCGGCTGCGCGCAGTGGTGGCCGACCCGGACGGCGATGCCGGCGTCGTCGAGCACCTGGCCGACGTCGTGCGAGTGCACGCCGTCGACGACGAACGACACGACCGCGAGCCGGTCGTCGGCGTCGGCCGGCCCGATGATGCGCACGCCCGGGATCTCGCCGATCTTGAGCAGCTCGGCCGCGAGCTCGCGCTCGTGCGCAGCCACCGCGTCCATGCCGAGCTCACCGAGCCACTGTGCGGCCACTCCCATGCCCACGGCCTGCGCGACCATCTGGGTGCCCGCCTCGAACCGCTGCGGCGGCGGCGCGTAGGTGGTCTCGGTCATGGTCACGACCTCGACCATCGAGCCGCCCGTGGTGACGGGCGGCATGGCCTCGAGCAGCTCGCGACGCCCGTAGAGCGCCCCGACACCCGTCGGGCCCAGCATCTTGTGGCCGGAGAACGCGGCGAAGTCGACGCCGAGCGTGTGCAGATCGACCGGCAGGTTCGGCACGGACTGGCAGGCGTCGAGCACCGTGAGCGCACCGACCCTCCGGGCGGCGGCGACGATCTCCGTGACCGGCGCGATCGCACCGGTCACGTTCGACACGTGCCCGAACGCGACGACGCGCGTGCGCTCGGTGAGCAGCTCGTCGATGCCCGACAGGTCGAGCCGGCCGTCGTCGCCCACGGGGAACCACCGCAGGACGGCGCCCGTGCGGGCGCACAGCTCCTGCCAGGGCACGAGGTTCGCGTGGTGCTCGGCCTCGGTGACGACGATCTCGTCGCCCGGTTCGAGGACGAACCGGCGTGCGGCCTCGCCCCCGCGGCCCGCGGTCGCGTTGCCCAGCGCGTACGCCACGATGTTGATCGCGGCGGTCGCGTTCGGCGTCCAGACGATCTCACCCGTGTCCGCGCCGACGAACGCCGCGACCGCGGCACGCGCCTGCTCGAACGCCTCGGTGGCCTCCTCGGCGAGCTGGTGCGCGCCGCGGTGCACGGCCGCGTTGCGCTGCTCGTAGAAGTCCACCTCGGCGTCCAGCACGACCTGCGGCTTCTGCGAGGTCGCGGCCGAGTCGAGGTAGACCAGCGGACGGCCACCGCGCACCGTGCGCGCCAGCAGCGGGAAGTCCGCACGGACCGCGGCCAGCTCGGCGTCGGTCAGGCGCGCGC
>Ga0233385_1000239_pt1 | contig 30974 bp, 30 predicted proteins | sample ElkDunMinimDraft_16_FD_191543 | JGI IMG/M metagenome (GOLD analysis project Ga0233385, IMG submission 191543) | Fecal eukaryotic communites from dung pellets of Tule Elk in California, USA - Elk Dung G36 | ecosystem: Host-associated > Mammals > Digestive system > Large intestine > Fecal | place...
CGTCGATGACGGTCGAGGTGGATGCCGACGTGGCGGGCAAGGTGCTGCGGTTGATCGACGCGCTCGAGGACTGCGACGACGTTCAGAACGTCTTCGCGAACTTCGACGCGTCGGACGAGGTCATGGCTCAGGTCGGCTGACCCGGACCTGGCGACGTCCCCCGATGAAGGTCCGTGACGCCGACGGCGTGAAGTGGCGGGTACGCCGGCGCTGGCTGCCGTGGCGCATGCGCACCAAGGGCTTGCTCGACTACCTGCCGGACACCGGTGGCACTGGAGGGTACGTCCCGGACGACCCGATCCTGCTCACCCTGTGGGTCGTCTTCGTCCTGCCGCTGCTGGTGATCGGTGCGGTCCTGTTCCTGGTGCTCGGCCTCGAGCTCGCGGTCCTGCTGATGCTCCTGCCCCTGGTCGTCTTCGCGCGCGCACTGTTCGTCGGCTGGACGGTCGTCGTCCGCCGCGGCGGCGCCGTCGTCGGCACGGAGCGGGTGAAAGGTTGGCGAGCCTCGCGGGCGCGTATCCGGGCGATCGCTGAGGAGATCCGGCGCCGCCCCTCGACGACCCTCGTCGACGCCTCGGGTGATCCGTACCAGCTCGGTCCGGACTGGCAGGGCTCGGCCGGGACCTCGTCCTGATCCCTTCCGGTCGCCCCGTACGTGGTGGCACGATGTCCCATGGACATCTTGAGGGCGGGCGGCACGTTCTGGCGGATCGCGCGGCGGCGACGCCCCGGTGACCTGGTCGACCCCGTGCCGTGGATGCCGGAGTTCGCCGGCGACGCGGCCGGACCGCCCGCTGCCTCGGCACTCGGACGCCGACCGGTCGTCGTCACCTGCAACGGCGTGGTGATGCACGTGGAGCCCGCGCCGGGGCGCCGCGACACGGAACGACGTCTGAGGGAGATCGCTGCGGCTCTCTACGCGCTGCCGTGGGCGGTGGGGACGGCCGACGACCCCGACCACACGCCGTACGTGCCGAAGCCGTTCATACCCCGGGAGGGCACCTGGGGCCACAGCACCGGATTCGGTGGCAGCGACGGTGGAGGCGGCTCCTGAGGTGTAGAGCACCCGTTTCCTGGGTACCGGTTCCCTTGGTACGCACTACCCGATTCTCGAGGAGATGACTGCGATGGGTCTCGACGACAAGCTCAGCAACACGGGCGAGGACCTCAAGGGCAAGGCCAAGGAGGCCGCGGGCAAGGCGCGTGGTGACGAGGCTCAGGAGGCCGAGGGCAAGACCGACCAGTCGAAGTCGGATCTCAAGCAGGCCGGCGAGAACGTGAAGGACGCCTTCAAGAAGTAGCGTCTCCGTTCTCTGCACCGACGGCCCCTCCGCACTCGTGCGGAGGGGCCGTTCGTGTCCCGGCGCGTCGGCGTCACCGCCACGTCGGCGGCGGTTAGGGTGTCGAACATGTGTTCGCTGGACTGCTCGCCCCGAGGCCGCCGGTGACCGCCGGGGGGATCCGCGTCCTCGGGGTCGATCCGGGGCTGACCCGCTGTGGGGTCGGGGTGGTCGAGGGGAGCGTGGGCCGACCGCTGCGTGCGGTCGCCGTCGACGTGATCCGCACACCCGCCGGCGATGACGTCGCGCACCGGCTGCTGGCGATCGAGCGGGCACTCTCGGAGGCGATCGACACGTACGCGCCGGACGTGGTCGCCGTCGAGCGCGTCTTCAGCCAGAACAACGTCTCGACCGTGATCGGGACCGCCCAGGCCAGCGGTGTCGCGATGGTCGCCGCGGCGCGCCGCGGGCTGCCGGTCGTGCTCCACACGCCGAGCGAGGTCAAGGCTGCGGTCACCGGCAGCGGACGCGCCGACAAGGCCCAGGTCACCGCCATGGTCACCCGGCTGCTGGGCCTCGACGAGGCGCCGAGACCCGCAGACGCTGCCGACGCGCTCGCTCTCGCGATCTGCCACGTCTGGCGGGGGACGTCGGTCGACCGGCTCGCCGCCGCCGTGACTGCTGCGCGCCGCCAGGCGGGACCCGTCCGGACGGTGGCAGAGCCCATCCGCTCGCGGATCCCGGGCAGCGTCCCCGTCAGTCCGCCCCCCCAGAGCCCGTCCTCCCAGAGAAGGAAAGCCCGATGATCGCCTTCGTCCGTGGCACCGTCGCCTCCACGGCCCTCGACTCCGCCGTTCTCGACGTCGGCGGCATCGGCATGCTCGTCCAGTGCACGCCGGGCACGCTGGCCGGCCTGAGGCACGGGGAGCAGGCCCAGGTGGCGACCAGCATGGTGGTCCGCGAGGACTCGATGACCCTGTACGGATTCGGTGACGACGACGAGCGTGACACGTTCGAGCTCGCGCAGACCGCCAGCGGCGTCGGCCCCAAGGTGGCGCAGGCGATCATCGCCGTGCTCGGCCCGGAGGGGTTGCGCCGGGCGGTGGCCGAGGAGGACCTGGCCACGCTCACGAAGGTGCCGGGCATCGGCCGCAAGGGTGCCCAGCGGATCGTGCTGGAGCTCAAGGACCGGCTCGGCGCCGTGCGCTCCGGTTCCGCGCCCGCCGCGGTCTCCTCGGGATCGGTCGATCCCGACTGGCGTCCGCAGGTCCATGCCGCCCTGGTCGGTCTCGGGTGGAGCACCCGCGAGGCCGACAACGCCGTGGCCGCTGTCGTGGCGGTCGCCGTCGAGCAGGTCGAGAGCACGGGCACGTTCGACGTGTCCGCGCTGCTGCGCGCCGCCCTGCGTACGCTCTCGAAGTCATGAGGGAGGAACCCGCACCCATGGACGACCACGATCTCGACGCCCGGACCCTCGACGCCGCCGAGCAGGCCGAGCTGGAGTCGCGGCTCGTGCGTCCGGACGGCGTCTCGGAGGAGCAGGCGTACGAGGCGGCACTACGGCCCCGCTCGCTCGACGAGCTGATCGGCCAGGAGCGCGTCCGAGAGCAGCTCGCCCTGGTCCTCACCGCGGCGCGCGGCCGTGGCCGTACTCCTGACCACGTCCTCCTCTCCGGGCCGCCGGGACTCGGCAAGACGACGCTGGCGATGATCATCGCGGCCGAGCTCGGCACGTCGCTGCGGCTGACCAGCGGCCCCGCCATCCAGCATGCCGGCGACCTCGCCGCGATCCTCTCGGGCATCAACGAGGGCGATGTGCTCTTCGTCGACGAGATCCACCGCATGTCGCGGCCCGCCGAGGAGCTGCTCTACATGGCGATGGAGGACTTCCGGGTCGACGTCATCGTCGGCAAGGGCCCGGGGGCGACCGCGATCCCGCTTCAGATCCCGCAGTTCACGCTGGTCGGTGCTACCACGCGCGCCGGGCTGCTGCCGGGGCCGCTGCGCGACCGGTTCGGCTTCACCGCACAGCTGGAGTACTACGAGGCCGCCGAGCTCCACCGCATCGTCGACCGCTCGGCGGCGCTGCTCGGCGTGCACACCACCCCCAAGGGTGGTCTCGAGATCGCGTCACGCTCCCGCGGGACACCGCGCATCGCCAACCGGCTCCTGCGCCGTGTGCGCGACTACGCGGAGGTACGGGGGAGCGGGGTCGTCGACCTCGACATCGCCCACCGCGCGCTCGACCTGTACGAGGTCGACCGGCTCGGTCTCGACCGGCTCGACCGCGCCGTCCTCGACGCGCTGTGCCGCAGCTTCGCAGGAGGGCCGGTCGGCGTCTCGACCCTCGCCGTGGCTGTGGGGGAGGAGCGCGAGACGGTCGAGGAGGTCGCCGAGCCCTTCCTCGTACGCCAGGGGTTCCTGGCGCGGACTCCGCGGGGCCGCGTCGCGACGCCGACGGCGTGGGAGCACCTGGGTCTTCGGCCTCCCCAGCCCGTGACGGATCCCACGCTGCCGCTGGACTGAGGGGCGCCCGCTAGACTCGCCACGCCCGACGATCCCCTCATCCGACGCCTGGAGCCACCGTGAACGACGTTGCAGCCCTGCTGCCGATCATCCTGCTCGTCCTTGTCTTCTACTTCTTCATCATGCGGCCGCAGAGCAAGCGGCGCCGCGAGTTCCTCGACATGCAGCAGAAGGTGGAGATCGGGTCGCGCGTGATGATCACGAGCGGCATCTTCGGCACCGTCGTGGCTCTCGGTGACGACACGATGACCTTGTCCATCGCCCCCGGTGTCGAGATCGAGGTCCACCGCAACGTCGTGGCCAAGATCGTCGATCCCACGCTCCCCGCCTCCGAGCCCGCCGTCGACGAGGTGGCCGAGCGCCCCCGCGACGACGAGAACGGCACCGCCTGATGCCCTCCAGCCTCGACGAGGCACTCGACACCCTGGTCCGCGAGATTCCGGACTGGCCGGACGCAGGGGTCGTCTTCCGTGACGTCACCCCGTTGCTGGCCGATGCCGAGGGCCTCCGCCTGACGGTCGAGGGCCTGGCCGCCCTCGGCCGTCGGATCGCCGGCGGCGACATCGACAAGGTCGTCGGCATCGAGGCACGAGGGTTCATCTTCGGGACGCCCGTCGCCGTCGCCCTCGGTGCCGGGTTCGTCCCCGCCCGCAAGGCCGGCAAGCTCCCGGCGCTGACACACGGGGTCGAGTACGACCTCGAGTACGGTTCGGCCACCGTCGAGATCCACCAGGACGCCCTCGCCCCGGGCGACCGTGTCCTGGTCGTCGACGATGTCCTCGCGACCGGCGGGACGATGGCGGCGGTCGACGAGCTCATCGCGCGTACGGGTGCCGTCCCGGTCGCCAACGTCGTGGTCCTCGAGATCAGTGCGCTCGGCGGCCGGGAGCGGCTGGCGCACGAGCGACTCGGCGCGCTGCGTACGTACTGACGGGGAGGTCGTCCTGCGTCGACCGGTACGATGCTGGCGTGAGTCCTGAGAGCACGAAGCTGGTCGCTGTCGTCGTCGTGATCGCCATGGTCCTGGCCGGTGGCGCGACCGTCTTCTCGATCCTGCTCGGCTAGTCGGCCGCTTCTCCCCGGTCGCTCACCATCCTGACCGCCGCCCCCTAGGATGGCGGCCTACGATGAAAGGGGAGGTGCCTGTGGCCGAGCGTGCGCGGACCGAGTCAGAGCCCCGCAAGGAGTCAGTCCCGACTCCGGCGAGGGTGCGGTCACGGCTGGCCAGGCTCGGGAGCGGTCGCTCCTCCTCCGACAACCCGGTCGTCCTCGACCCGTTGCTGCGCATCGTCCGCACCAACCATCCGAAGGTCGACACGGCGGTCCTCGTCCGCGCGTACAAGATCGCGGCCAAGATGCACCGGGGCCAGAAGCGCAAGAGCGGTGACCCGTACATCACCCACCCGCTGGCCGTCGCGACGATCCTGGCCGAGCTGGGCATGACGCCGCCGACGATCGTCGCCGCGCTGCTGCACGACACCGTCGAGGACACCCCGTACACGCTCGACCAGCTCACCAAGGACTTCGGTGACGAGGTGGCCCGTCTGGTCGACGGGGTCACCAAGCTGGACAAGGTCCGCTACGGCGAGAACGCCGAGGCCGAGACGATCCGCAAGATGATCGTGGCGATGAGCCGCGACATCCGCGTCCTCATCATCAAGCTGGCCGACCGGCTCCACAACATGCGGACGCTGCGCTACCTGAGGCAGGACAAGCAGGAGCGCAAGGCCCGCGAGACGATCGAGATCTACGCGCCGCTGGCGCACCGCCTCGGCATGAACACCATCAAGTGGGAGCTCGAGGACCTGTCGTTCGCGACCCTCCACCCGAAGGTGTACGACGAGATCGTGCGGCTGGTCGCCGACCGTGCGCCGTCGCGCGAGGACTTCATGTCGCAGGTCATCACGCAGGTGACCGAGGACCTCAAGAACGCCAAGATCAAGGCGAAGGTCACGGGCCGGCCGAAGCACTACTACTCGATCTACCAGAAGATGATCGTGCGCGGCCGCGACTTCGCCGACATCTACGACCTCGTCGGCATCCGCGTGCTCGTGGAGACGGTGTCGGAGTGCTACGGCGTCCTCGGTGTCGTCCACGCCCGCTGGAACCCGGTGCCGGGGCGGTTCAAGGACTACATCGCCATGCCGAAGTTCAACATGTACCAGTCGCTGCACACGACGGTCGTGGGTCCGGAGGGCAAGGCCGTCGAGCTCCAGATCCGTACGCAGCAGATGCACCGCCGCGCCGAGTACGGTGTCGCCGCCCACTGGAAGTACAAGGAGGACGGCAGCAAGGAGAGCCCGAAGGGCGGGTCCAAGGGCAACGCGATCCCGGGTGGGTCCGGCACGGACGACCTCACCTGGATCCGCCAGCTGCTCGAGTGGCAGCAGGAGAACGAGGAGTCGCAGGACTTCCTCGAGAGTCTGCGCTTCGACCTCTCCGACCAGGTGTACGTCTACACGCCGCGCGGCGACGTCATCGGACTGCCCGCGGGATCGACACCGATCGACTTCGCGTACGCGGTCCACACCGAGGTCGGGCACAACACCATCGGCGCCCGGGTCAACGGGCGGCTCGTCTCGTTGGAGTCCAAGCTCGAGAACGGCGACGCGGTGGAGGTCTTCACCTCCAAGGCGCCGGGCGCAGGGCCGAGCCGTGACTGGCTCGACTTCGTCAAGAGCCCGCGTGCCCGCAACAAGATCAAGCAGTGGTTCACCAAGGAGCGCCGTGACGAGGCCATCGAGCGCGGCAAGGACGCGCTGACCCGTCAGATGCGCAAGGAGGGCCTGCCGTTGCAGCGCCTCCTCAAGCACGAGACGCTCGCGACGGTCGCGAAGGACCTGCACCTCTCCGACGTCTCCTCGCTCTACGCGGCGGTGGGCGAGGGCCGGGTCGGCCCGCAGAACGTCGTCGAGCGCGTGCTGGCGCTGCTCGGTGGCGAGGAGGGCGCGAGCGAGGACCTCGCCGAGGCCGTCATCGTCCCGGACGAGTCGTCGCGCCGCCGCCGGGTCCGCCGCGGTGACGCCGGCGTGCTGGTCAAGGGCCTGGACGGCACGCTCGCCATCAAGCTGGCACGCTGCTGCACGCCTGTGCCGGGCGACGAGATCATCGGCTTCGTCACGCGTACGCAGGGGGTGTCGGTGCACCGCCGTTCGTGCACCAACGCGGCCAGCCTCCTCAAGGAGGAGCAGCGTCTCGTCGACGTGGAGTGGGCTCCGAGCGCGTCGAGCATGTTCCTGGTCGCGATCCAGGTCGAGGCGCTGGACCGGGCGCGACTGCTGTCGGATCTCACCCGTGTCCTGTCCGACCAGCACGTCAACATCTTGTCGGCCTCGTTGTCGACCGGGCGTGACCGCGTGGCGAAGTCGACCTTCACGTTCGAGATGGGCGACCCGGCGCACCTCGGGCACGTGCTGAAGGCCGTGCGTACGGTCGAGGGCGTCTTCGACGTCTACCGCGTCAACCAGTAGGCCGCCGCAGGCTCCGCTGGTCGCCTCGCGGCTCGGCGCTGCTCGACCAGCGGAGTGACGACGAGCGTCAGGTGAGGTCCTGAGCAGACTTCCGAGCCTGGTCGAGCCACGCCTGGCGCGCCTCGAGCGACTCCTGGAGGTCCTTCACCGACCGCTCGTTGCCGGACGCCTTCGCGGCTTCCAGCTGCTTCTCGAGGTCCGCGACCGACTTCTCGAGCTTGCTGACCGTGTCGTCGACGCGGGCGCGGGTCTCCGGGTTGGAGCGGCGCCACTCGTCCTCCGCTGCGGCGGAGATGGCCTTCTCCACGGTACGGAGGCGGCCCTCGAGCTCCTTGATCTGTGCGCGCGGGACCTTGCCCGCGGCCTCCCACCTCTCGGTGATGCCACGCCATGCGGCCCGAGCCGCGTCCAGGTCGCTGATGGGCAGCAGCGCCTCGGCCTCGTCGAGGATCTGCTTCTTGACCTCGGCGTTGGCCGCGTACTCGGCGTCGAGTGCTGCGTTCGCCTCGTCCCGGGCCCCGAAGAACGTGTCCTGGGCGCCGCGGAACCGCTTCCAGAGGCGGTCGTCGATGCCGCGCGGTGCGGGACCCGCGGCCTTCCACCGGGCCATGAGGTCGCGGAACCTGCCGGCGGTGGGACCCCACTCGGTGGAGTCCGCGAGCGCCTCGGCCTCGACGACCAGCTGCTCCTTGATCTTCTGCGCCTGCCCACGCTTCTCGTTCTGCTCGGCGAAGTGGGCCTTGCGACGCCGCGTGTACGCCGTACGGGCGGTGGAGAAGCGGTGCCAGAGCTCGTCGTCGACGGACTTGTCGAGGCGGGGGAGGGCCTTCCACTGGTCGAGCATCTCGCGCAGGCGGTCGGCTCCACGGCGCCAGTCGTCGGAGGCGGCGATCTGCTCGGCGGTCTGGGCGATCTCCTCCTTGCGTACGGCGGCCTCGGCGGCACGTTCGGCGCGCTGGGCCTTGCGGCGCTCCCGCTGCGTCTCGATGATCGGCGCCAGGGCGTCGAGCCGGTCGACAAGCGACTCCAGGTCGCCGACGGCGGCCGCGCTCTCGACGGCCTCGCGCACCTGCTGGACGACGCGCCGGGCGTCCTCCGGGGAGAGGGTGTCGGACGCGATGCGCTTCTCCAGGAGCTCCACCTCGACCGCCAGCCCCTCGTAACGGCGGGTGAAGAGCGCCATGGCCTCGGCCGGGTCGGCGTCGGGCCACTGGCCGACCACCCGCTCGCCGTCGCGCGTGCGGACGTAGACCGTCCCCTGGTCGTCGATGCGGCCCCAGGCCTCAGGGTTCGAGGGATTCTCGCTCACGTCTCCACCTTGTCCTTTGTGTCGCGCACAGTCTAGAAGAGCATCGGCCCGCTGGCGCCCAAGTCCGCTCGATGGTCCCGTGCGCGCGTCGCCGTACGGTCACCGCCCCAGCGATTCGCAGGCGCCACGCGCGCTCGCGTACGCTGTCCCGTGTGCTGATCGCCGCTTTTCCCGCTGGCCCGCTGGCCGCCAACTGCTACTTCGTCGGGCGCGGCCCCGGTGCCGAGTGCGTGATCGTGGATCCGGGCATGGACTCGCTCACGGGCATCCGCAACGTGGTCTCCGAGCAGAACCTCACGCCCGTGGCCGTGCTCGTGACCCACGGCCACTTCGACCACATGTGGCAGGCCGCCGATGTCGCTGCCGAGTACGACGTCCCGGTGTGGATCCATCCCGCCGACCGGCACCTTCTCGCCGACCCGATGGCGGCGATCTCCTCGGAGTCCGCGTCGATGCTGCGGGCCCAGTTCGGGCTCGACGACGTCCCCGAGTTCCACGAGCCCGCCGACGTCCGTGACGCCACCGACGGTGCCGTGATCGAGGCCGCCGGCCTGCGGTTCACCGTGGACCACGTGCCGGGTCACACGCCGGGCACGGTGGTCTACCGCGTCGACTACACCGGGGACGAGCCGATCTCGCAGGTCGCGTTCACCGGTGACTTCCTCTTCGCCGGCTCCATCGGTCGTACGGACCTGGTCGGCGGCGACATGGACGAGATGGCCGCGAGCCTGCGGTCTTTCATGGGCCTTCCCGACGACGTCGCGGTCCTGCCCGGCCACGGCGGCCAGTCGTCCATCGGGCGTGAGCGCGCCACCAATCCCTTCGTCGAGCTCTACGCGAGCTCCGACGCGCAGGACGCCAGCACCGGCGGAGAGGACGCCTGAGGTGGCACGTCCGACACCGCTGTCCGGGTTCCCCGAGTTCCTGCCCGCCGACCGTTTCGCCGAGCAGCACGTCCTCGACCACCTGCGTCGCACGTTCGAGCTGCACGGCTTCGCGTCCGTCGAGACCCGCGCCGTGGAGACGATGGACCAGCTGCTCCGCAAGGGCGAGATCGACAAGGAGGTCTACGTCCTCCGTCGGCTCCAGGCGGTCGAGACCGAGGGCGACGCAGGCCTCGGTCTCCACTTCGACCTGACGGTGCCGTTCGCCCGCTACGTCCTCGAGAACGCCGGCAAGCTCGAGTTCCCGTTCCGGCGCTACCAGATCCAGAAGGTGTGGCGCGGCGAGCGCCCGCAGGAGGGCCGCTTCCGCGAGTTCGCGCAGGCCGACATCGACGTGGTCGCCAAGGACGAGCTGCCGTTCCACTTCGACGTGGAGATCGCGACCGTGATGGCCGAGGCACTGTCCGGCCTGCCCGTTCCTCCGCTGCGCATCCAGGTCAACAACCGCAAGCTGCTCGAGGGCTTCTACCGCGGGCTCGGTGTCGACGACACGGCCGCCGTCATGCGGGTCATGGACAAGCTCGACAAGCTCGACGAGGCCGCGATCCGCGAGCTCCTCGCCAAGGAGGGCCTCGACCCCGACCAGGCGTCGAAGTGCCTGGCGCTCGCCGGCATCCGTACGAGCGACTCGTCGTTTGCCGACCAGGTCCGTGCTCTCGGGGTCAGCGACCCGCTGCTCGACGACGGCATCACCGAGCTGGCGCAGCTCGTGGACGCGCTCGGCGAGCTCCGGCTCGACGGCGTCTCGGTCACGGCCGACCTGCGGATCGCACGCGGCCTCGACTACTACACGGGCACGGTCTTCGAGACCGAGCTCGAGGGGTTCGAGCACCTCGGGTCGATCTGCTCCGGCGGCCGGTACGAGAAGCTGGCCGACGACGGACGCAACGTCTACCCGGGCGTCGGGATCTCCCTCGGCGTCACCCGGCTGCTGGTCCCGCTGGTCTCGCGCGGCCACCTGACGACGTCGCGTGCCGTCCCGTCCGCCGTCCTCGTGGCCCTCGTCGACGAGGAGTCGCGCCCCACCAGCAACGCGATCGCCCAGCGCCTGCGTGCGCGGGGCATCCCCACCGAGGTCGCCGCCGCGCCGCAGAAGTTCGGCAAGCAGATCCGGTACGCCGAGCGCCGCGGCATCCCGTACGTCTGGTTCCCGGCCACCGAGGAGGCCGCCGACCAGGTGAAGGACATCCGCAGCGGTGACCAGGCCGACGCCGATGCGGACACCTGGAACCCGCCGGCCGACGACCTGCGCCCCGCCGTCATCACCCCCGCCCACACCCGAGGAGCAACATCGTGATCCGCACCCACGACGCAGGGAGCCTGCGCGCCACCGACGCCGGTACCCGCGTCACGCTGGCCGGCTGGGTGGCGCGACGTCGCGACCATGGAGGAGTGGCGTTCGTCGACCTCCGTGACGCCTCCGGTGTCACCCAGGTCGTGATCCGCGACGAAGAGGTCGCGCGACCTCTGCGCAGCGAGTTCTGCCTCAAGATCGTGGGCACGGTCGAGCGCCGTCCCGAGGGCAACGAGAACCCCAACCTGCCCACCGGTGAGATCGAGGTGATCGCCGACACCGTCGAGATCCTCAGCGAGTCGGCGCCGCTGCCGTTCCCGGTCGAGGAGTTCCACGCGAGCCCGGTCGGCGAGGAGGTACGCCTCAAGTACCGCTACCTCGACCTGCGTCGCGCCGAGATGGCCAAGAACCTGCGCACCCGTGCGACCGTCACCCGGATCATCCGCGAGGTGATGGCCGAGCACGACTTCCTCGAGTTCGAGACCCCGAACCTCACCGCGTCGACGCCCGAGGGCGCCCGCGACTTCCTGGTGCCGGCGCGCACCCGCCCGGGCACGTGGTACGCCCTCCCGCAGTCGCCCCAGCTGTTCAAGCAGCTGTTGATGGTTGCCGGGATGGAGCGCTACTACCAGATCGCGCGCTGCTTCCGTGACGAGGACAGCCGGGCCGACCGGCAGCCGGAGTTCACGCAGCTCGACATCGAGATGAGCTTCCTCGAGGAGGAGGACGTCTACGCCCTGACCGAGGAGATCCTCGCGCGCGTCTGGCGTGAGGTGCTCGGGTACGAGATCCCGCTGCCGATCCCGCGGATGTCGTTCCGCGAGGCCGTGGAGCGCTTCGGCATCGACCGCCCGGACATGCGGTTCGGCTGCGAGCTCGTGGACTTCACCGACTACTTCAAGGACACGCCGTTCCGTGTGTTCGCACCCAAGGGCCGCCACTGGCACGTCGGGGCGGTCGTCATGCCCGGCGGCGCCGACCAGCCCCGCCGCACGCTCGACGCGTGGCAGGAGTTCGCGAAGGCACGCGGCGCGAAGGGCCTCGCCTACGTGCTCGTGCAGGAGGACGGAACCCTCGGTGGGCCCGTCGCCAAGAACCTGTCCGAGTCGGAGCGGGAAGGCCTCGTGGCGCACGCCGGGGCCAAGCCCGGCGACTGCATCTTCTTCGCCGCCGACCAGTACAACGCCGCCAAGGCGCTGCTGGCAGCGGTGCGGGTCGAGATCGGCGAGCGCTGCGGCTTGATCGACCACGACCGGTGGGAGTTCCTCTGGGTCAACGACGCCCCGATGTTCGAGTACGTCGGCGAGGAGGGGCACGATGCGTGGACGTCGATCCACCACCCGTTCACGGCGCCCGCGCCCGAGTTCGCCGACACGTTCGACACCGATCCGGGTGCGGCGCTGAGCCAGGCGTACGACATCACGCTCAACGGCAACGAGCTGGGCGGTGGCTCGATCCGTATCCACCGCTCGGAGATGCAGGAGCGCGTCTTCGAGGTGCTCGGGCTGACGCCTGAGCAGGCTCAGGGCCAGTTCGGGTTCCTGCTCGAGGCGTTCCAGTACGGCCCGCCGCCGCACGGAGGCATCGCGCTCGGCATCGACCGGGTCGTGGGTCTGCTGACCGGCGCGGAGACGATCCGCGACGTCATTGCCTTCCCCAAGACAGCCTCGGGCGCCGACCCGCTGACGGGAGCGCCCGCGCCGATCACGGCGGCGCAGCGCAAGGAGGCGGGCATCGACGCCCCGCCGCCGGCGCCGAAGTCCTCTCCGGCCGAGTAAGGGCGCTCAGTCGGCAGTCGGGGTGGCCGCGACGGGGACGGGGTGCAGCGTGCCGGCGATGGCGTCGAACAGGAGCACCAGCTCGTCGCGCAGCGGGATCGTGGTCGTCCCGAAGCTCAGCAGGCCGAAGTGGGTGGCGTCCAGGCGCACGATGAAGTCGACGCCGAGGGTGTTGACCGGTTGTGGCTGGTCGGGGAGCAGGTCGGTCGCGACCTCTTCCCGCACCCGGCGCAGCGCGCCGTGCTCGCCGACGTCGACGAACCCGATCTCGACGGTGCCGTCGTCCTCCCGGAACGTCGTCAGCAACGTGTTCGCGAGGGAGTCGGTGTCCTCGACGACGAACTCGGTGGCGACCAGGCTCGCGCTGACCAGGGCGCCGGCGACGGGCTCGAACAGCGAGTGCAGGGAGCGGGCACCCTGGCGGTGAGCCTCGTCGCACTGCTCGCGCAGCATCCGCTCGATCTCGATCCGCGTGGGGATCAGCTCGTCGCGGGGCTTCCCTTCGAGCGCGACGTCGACCAGCTTCGTGATCGCGCGTGGGGCTCGCTGGGGATCGGTGGGGAGCGAGATCCAGCCTGCCGGCAGGATCACCCGCCAGCCGGGTGCCACCACGACGGTGCGTTCGCGTGTGATCACAGTCCCTCGATCCCCGCGGCGAGCTCCTCGAACGAGGGCTGGACCCGGTAGGAGGTGAGCAGGTCGGACTGGTAGGCCGCCAGCTGGAACCAGATCCCCTGGTCCGGCCGCGGCCACAGCACCATCAGGTGCTCGTGCACCTCGTCACCGACGAAGGGGCGGAACACGACGTTCACCGCGTCACCGGACATGGTCTCCATGTTTGTGATCTGCGGGCCGGAGAACACCGGCTCGTCGCCGACGATCTGGGCCACGAGATTCTCGGCGTCCAGTGCAGGGCTCGCGGGGAACGCCCGCAGCACCGCGTACGCCGACAGCCGCGACAGATCGTCGGGCTCGGTGGTCATCACCCAGCCGGCCAGGTTGAGCACCTGGCTCTCGTCCGCGTCGGCATTGGCGCGCAGCAGGCTGGCTCGTACGCCGAGCATGAACGCGATCGAGTCGACGACCTCGCGGGCGTCGCCGAAGCGTGCGCGCCACCCAGCCTCCAGGCTGTCCGCGTCGGCGTCGAGCGGGATCGGCACCCAGTCGACGTGTCCCGTGGCCTCGATGTCACTCACCGTGCATGCTCCTGCTCGTATTGTCGATGAACTCGTGCGACCCTGCGGCGCCAGCGCCGCTGGCTCACCTCGCCCCACACGACCGCCAGGAGACAGGCGAGGTCTGCGGCGACGAGCAGCGGGCCGAAGGCGGTGAGGTCCGCCCCTGGACCGAGCGGCGGGACCAGCCCGACGGCTGCGGCCAGACCGCAGACGACGGGCACGGTGAGGCCCAGGGCTCCGGACTCTCGGTCGGTCAGCTCCCACCCTCCCCGGCCGTCGACCGGCCGCAACGGAGTCGTCGCACCGGTGCCGAGCGCGGCGCCGAGCGCCCCGGCCGTGACCTCGATGCCTGCCGTCTCGCAGCAGGCGCGCAGCCGCTCCGCATCGGCGGGGTCGGGCACGAGCTCAGCGGTGACGAAAGCTGCTAACAGCGTGCCCTCGGCATCCCTCAGCTGCACCTGCGCCGTCCCGAGCTCGAGCCGCGTCACCCCGGCGCTCGCCGGTCCAGGAAGCCAGGTCTCCTGAGCCTCGTACGGACGGACGACCACGACGTCGTCCCGCCCGAGCTGCAGCTGCGTCCCGGCAACGTCGCCAGGCACGTCGTAAACCGACCGTCCGGCTGCCTCGAGCGGGGCGTGCGTGAGACGGCGGAACGCCAGGCGACTCCACACGAGGCCTGCGGTGGCGGTGACCGCGAGCACACAGGCCACGGCGTACGGCCACGCGGGCCAGTCCACGTCGGTCTGCACGGCTGCCATGCCGATGACGGCGGACACCACGGCCGTCGTCCACACGAGCCGGGCCAGCCTCAGCAGCCGGCGCTGCGGCCGCAGCAGGACCCGGCTCTCCGCACTCCGCTGCGCCCGGTCGAGCGGTGGGCCCTCCTGCAGCGTGAGGCCCAGCGTGCGGACGAGCGCCGCGGCACCGGAGGTCCGCACAGCATCGCTCACCGGGGCCGCTGGCGGCATGACGTCGAGGAGCGGGACGGTGACCACCGGTCCGTCCGGGCCGGACAGGACCAGCGCGCCGCTGGGAGCGAGGGCCTCCTGGCGGTCCCGCTCAGCCTCGAGTCCGCGCAGCACCCCAGACGTGGGCAGCTGTCGGAGCAGGCTCTCATCGGCAGGATCGGCCGGCCACCGCCGTAGCGACCGCAGCTCGCGGTGGGTGCGTAGGTGTGCACTGGTGAGAGTCGCCGCCGTCCCGAGGAGCCGTGGCTCGGCGTCCGAGTCGTGCAGCCACAGCTCACCGCCGTCGGCGACGAGGCGGACGTGGCGCGCCGCGGGGATCGACAGACCGCGTCCCGTCGTCCAGCGCACCTGGCGGGCCTCAGTCATCGAGGGTCGGCTTGTCCCCGAGGATCTTGTCGACCGTGTCGGGGAGCTTCGGGACCGACCCGACGGCGTCACGGACCTTGTTCGCGAAGTCGATGACGATGACCTCCTGTTCGATCAAGATCTTGCGCCCGATGTCGTCGAGCTTCGAGATATGCGCGGGGTCCGTGGCGGCCTGGCGCAGCGCCGCGAGCTGCTTGTTCAGCCCGGCCAGCTCGCGGCCGCCGTTGCGCAGACTTTCGGCGACGGTCGCCGGCAGCTTCTCCGGGGAAGTGTTGATGAGCCGGGTCAGGCCGTCGGCGGCACGCTGGCCCGCCGCGGCGGCTTCGTCGCTCATCCTCTGCGCCCAGCGTCGGAGGCCGTTGGCCGGGTTGCGGATCTTCAAGGCGTTCTTGACCTGCACGACCTTGCCGTTGGTGAGCGCTCTCAAGCTCGAGGCCGTCATCTTCTCGCCCCAGCCCGCGGCGATGCGCGGTGCGACCTTCCCGAGCCCCTTCAGCGCCGAGGACAGGGCCTTGCCGCCCACCAGCGCAAGAGCGGTGTCCAGGAGGGCCCACACGACGTCCGTCCCGGTGTAGTGGCCGGTGTCGGCCGTGTACAGCAGCAACGTACCGGCGAGGATCGCGACGCTGAGGACGATAGCGGCGACGAGGAGCGCGATGGGGGCGCCGATCGTGAATGCCAGGACGAGGAGCAGGGCGCCGAGGACGAGCGCGATGATCTTCAGCACTTCCACAGCGCGGTATATCGCGTCCGCGTTGTCCCGGACAGAGCCCTTGAAGTCGCCCCACCAGCCGTCGTCCCAGATCTCGGCGGCGTCCTCGATGTCGTTCTTGCGGTTGCGGGCGGCGCGGTTGAGCGCCTCCATCGCCTCACGCATCTGCGACACCGCGCCGTTCAGGTCGCCCTCGGCACCCTCGCGGGTCTCGTCGGTCTTGCCCTGGCCAGCCGGAGCCTCGCCCTCGCCCTCGAACGGCTTGTTCTGCTCGATGGTCTTCTGGGCGGCCTCGGCCCTCTTGAGGGCGCTCCAGGTGTCGTTGCGTCCCGTCTCGACGTCGGCCTTCCAGCTGTCGAGCGCTGTCGCGACGGCCTCGTAGCGCTGGACGACCTTGCCGAGATCGTCGAGGACGGACTCCGCCTTCTCGGCGAATGCCTCCGCGGCCTTGCCGCGCCAGCCGTCCTGGTCGGAGACAGCCTTCAGGATGCGCCTGATCTCGTCGGCCTCGTCGGCGCGGGAGCGCATCGCGTCGGCGACGGTCCGTACGTCCCACTCCGAGGCTTCGATCGGGTCGGACGCGTGCCCGACGAGGTCCCAGTCTCCACTGCGCTTGGTCACGGCTTCTTCTTCGCTTCCTCGATCGCTTTCACCAGCTGGGCAGCGAGCTTCTCGTCGGCTTCCTCGAACCCGTCCGCGGTCTGCGTGGCGAGCTCGCCCAGCTTCAAGAGCTTGTCGGCCAGGTGGTCGCGGTTGTCGTCCCAGTTCTTACGGAACGTGTCCATGGCGTCGATGACCTCGTCGTGCGCGAGGTCGTCCTTGCCGTACGAGGCAGCTCCGTCGGTGGACCTCAGCCGGTCGCTCAGTGTCGTCAGTCGGGTGTCGAGGGCACGCAGCTCGGCAGTGGCCACTTGGAGATCGTCCATGGGAGCCACATGTTAGGGGGCAAGAGGGCCACGCCCAGGACGGATCGTTATCGCTGCGTGGTCGCGGGCTGTCACCCCCCTCGCCTAGGCTCCTGTGAACGCCCGCCGCCCTTGTCGCGGGCACCACGACGAGGAGGTCAGGGTGGGACGCCGGCGGCTCGCGCGCGTGCTCGCTCTGTGCTGTGTCGGTGCTCTCGTCGTCGGGTGCACCGTGGCCGACGACGGAGCGCCCGCGCCGACCATGACGACCGCGCTCGACCACGTCGCCGCCGGGCGCGCCGGCAGCATGCGCAACCCCGACGCTCCCGCCCCTGCGCCTGAGATCCTCGGCGCGACGCGCGGCGGCACGCTCACGGTCATGAGCTCTGCGGTCATCGAGTCGCTGGACCCGGCACGGTCGTCGTTCACCGACACCCGCGGGATCCTCTCGGGCCTGATCACTCGCTCGCTCACGCAGTTCCACCGCGACCCCGACACCGGTCGGATGGTGCTCGTCCCTGACCTCGCGACCGACCTCGGGACGCCGAACGACGACCACACCGAATGGACCTTCACCCTGCGCCCCGGCGTGAGGTTCGAGGACGGGAGACCGGTCACCGCCGAGGACATCGCGTACGGGGTCAAGCGCGCGTTCGCGAGCACCGAGCTCCCAGGGGCCCCGGCGTACCTCCGGACGTTCTTCCTCGACGGTGACCGCTACCAGGGCCCGTACGCGACCGAGGCCGAGCTGCGTGCGCGTGACGACCATCAACCGGGCTGGTACGCCGGTGACGCGTTCCGGGGGATCGAGGTGTCGGGCCGCACCGTCACGTTCCGTATGCGCCGGCCGTTCGCCGACATGCCGTACCTCGCGTCCTTCCCGCAGTTCTCCCCGGTTCCGCGCAGCGCGGACACGGACCCCGCCGCGTATGCGCTCCGGCCGGTCGCCACCGGACCGTACGCGGTCTCGACCTACCGCGAGGGTTCACGGCTCGCGCTGGTCCGGAACCGGCGCTGGGACCCCGCCACGGACCCCTCGCGTCACCAGTACGCCGACGGGTGGACGTTCCTGTGGGGTCAGGATCCCGACCGCATGGACGGGCTCATCCTGGACGACGCCGGCGACGCGCAGTACGCGCTGTCGTACGACTCGGTCTCGGCGAAGACGCTCGAGCGGATGCGCGACGACGCGCCCGGCCGGGTCGCCGCGTCCGCCACGCCGTGCACGTACCTCTGGTACCTCGACACCCGCGCGATCTCCGACCGGCGGGTTCGCGAGGCGCTCGGGTGGGCCTATCCGTACGAGGCTGCATGGCGCGCCGGACGCGAGGTCGTCGGGACGACGCGGCTCCCCGGGACGACCCTGCTGCCCCCCGGCACGGCCGGAAGGCGCGCGTACGACCCGCTCGGCAACGGCGGCCGGCGGACGTCCGCGGCGCGCGCACGGTCGCTCCTCTCCGAGGCGCGGGCGGTCGGGTTCACCGTGCGCTGGTACTACGCGAGCGACGTCCCAGAGAAGGTGGCAATCAAGGACGCGGTCGTGACGGCGTTGAAGAGCGCCGGATTCGATCCCGAGCCCATCGCCACGACGGCGAAGCGGATCCGCGACATGCAGTTCGACCCGCGCGGGCCGCACAACGTCGTCGACTCCGGCTGGTGCGCGGACTGGCCGACCGGGTCCTCGTGGTTCCCGGCGCAGTGGGCGGGGGCGATCGTCGACGACCCGGCCCGCCCGAACCCGTCGATGCTGGCCTCCGACGACGTGGACGAGGCGATCGACAAGATCCTCGACACGTTGAGCGGTGCAGAGGCGGCCAAGGCGTGGGGGGCGCTCGACGAACGCATCGGGCGCAAGCACTACCCGGCGGTGGTGCTCGGCCACGGGGGCGTGGTGCTCGCGCACGGCAGCAGGGTCGGCGGCATGGCCGTGAACCAGCTGCTCGGCATGCCCGTCTTCGCCGACATGTACGTCGACCAGACCGGCTGAGCCACCCGCGTACGCTGGGCGGGTGAACTCCGACGGCCCCTACTCGGACGGGCTCTTCGACGCCCCCGATGTCGCCCCCGCGCCGTCGGGCGGCGGCAGCCTGACCGATGCGGCGCACCGGGCCGCGCCCCTCGCGGTGCGGATGCGGCCCCTCACCCTCGACGAGCTCGTCGGCCAGGAGGCGCTGCTGCGTCCTGGTTCGCCGCTGCGGCGGATGGTGCACGGCGACCAGTCGATGTCGCTGATCCTGTGGGGACCACCGGGGACGGGCAAGACGACCCTCGCGTCGTTGGTCAGCCACCAGACCAACCGCAGGTTCGTCGAGGTGTCAGCGGTCTCGGCCGGGGTGAAGGAGGTGCGCGAGACCCTCGCCTCCGCGCGGCGCATGCTGGCGCAGGGCGGCCGCGAGACCGTGCTGTTCGTCGACGAGGTCCACCGCTTCTCCAAGGCGCAGCAGGACGCGTTGCTGCCCGGCGTCGAGAACCGCTGGGTCTCGCTGATCGCGGCCACGACCGAGAACCCGCACTTCTCCGTCATCTCGCCGCTGCTCTCGCGGTCGCTGCTGCTGACGCTCGAGCCGTTGGCCGACGACGACATCACGGTCCTCGTCGAGCGTGCCGTCGCCGACGAACGGGGCCTCGGCGGTGCCGTGGTGCTCGAGGACGAGGCGCGCGACCACCTCGTGCGGCTCTCCGGGGGAGACGCGCGCCGGGCACTGACCTATCTCGAGGCAGCAGCAGGTGCCGCGCAGGCGCAGGACCGCGACCGGATCACCGTCGAGGACGCCGCCAGCGCGGTCGACCGGGCGGCGGTGCGCTACGACCGGCAGGGCGACCAGCACTACGACGTCACCAGCGCGCTGATCAAGTCGATCCGCGGGTCGGACGTCGACGCGGCGCTGCACTACCTCGCGCGCATGGTGGAGGCGGGGGAGGACCCCAAGTTCCTCGCACGCCGCCTCATGATCTCGGCCAGCGAGGACATCGGCCTGGCTGACCCGACGGCGCTCCAGACCGCGGTCGCGGGGGCGCAGGCGGTCCAGATGATCGGCTTCCCCGAGGCGGCGCTGACGCTGTCGCAGGTGGTCATCACGCTGGCGCTCGCGCCGAAGTCCAACGCCGCCTACCGCGCGATCTCCGCCGCCAGCGCGGACGTACGGGCGGGCAAGGCAGGAGCGGTGCCGCCGGCGCTGCGCGACGCCCACTACGCCGGGGCGAAGAAGATCGGGCACGGCCACGACTACAAGTACGCGCACGACGACCCCCGCGGCGTGGTCGGTCAGCAGTACGCGCCCGACGAGGTCGACGGCGCCGAGTACTACCGGCCGACGGGTCGGGGCGCCGAGGCGGCGTACGCGGAGCGTGTCGCGCGGCTGCGGGAGATCCTGCACGACCGGGCGGAACGCTCGGATGACTGACCGCGGACCCGCTCGGTAGGGTCGGGCCCATGCCGATCGAGACCTGGGTCACCGCCCTGGCCTGTGGCGTCGCGCTCCTCGCCCTGGCCGCAGCCCTGCTGGCCGTGCGTGCGCTCCGAGCGCTCCGTACGGAGGTCCGCGCGATGCGTGGCCAGCCGACGACGGCAGCGACGACGGCAGCGACGACGGCAGCGACGACGGCAGCGACGACGGCAGCGACGACGGCGGTGGCCACGACAGCCGCCACGCCAGCCGCGACGGCGGACGACCCGATCGTCTACGCCCCGACCCCGCTCGCGCGTACCGGTGCAGCCGAGCGTCAGGTGCTCCCGCACGAGCGCGCGGTGGTCACCCAGGAGGGCACCGTCATCGTCCTTCCTTCGGAGCAGCAGGTGGTGGCGGCTACCATGGGACGTCCGCTGGTCCGTGGCGCCGTCCTGAGCCATGGCCTGATGCACGCCCTACGGCCGGAGAGCCGTGACCGGATCCGTGGGATCGTCCGTCGCGAGTTCCGTCGGCGTCGCAAGATCCGTCGTCGTGCCGCACGTCAGGCGGCACGCGCGGCATCCGTCGCCCCGGATGCCACGTCGTGGTCAGGCAGCTCCACCACACCCGAGCAGGAGGGCACACGATGAAGGGCCGCATCCTGTGGTTCGTCGCGGGCACCACCGCTGGGGTCTACGGGACGTTCAAGGCGAAGCGGATGGCCGACCGGTTCACCCCGACCGGCATGGCCGACCAGATCGCCGCGTGGCAGGTCGGCCTCCAGGCGTTCAGCGAGGAGGTCCGCGCCGGGATGGACGCGCGTGAGACCGAGCTCGTCGAGCACCTCGGTCTTCCCCCCGATGCGCTCAGCCGCGCCCCCCGAGTGGAGGGCGCCGGTGGACGCCGAGCCCTCCCCGCCCTGCGCCAGCCCGCGCCCGCGAGCCCGCTTTCCCCGTACGACGAGTAAGGACTGCTTCCCCACATGGACACTGCGGAGATCCGCCGACGGTTCCTCGACCACTTCGAGTCGAACGGTCACACGGTGGTGCCCTCGGCATCGCTGCTCCTGGACGATCCGAACCTGCTCTTCGTGAACGCGGGGATGGTGCCCTTCAAGCCGTACTTCCTCGGTCAGGAGACGCCGCCGTACAAGCGCGCCACGAGCGTGCAGAAGTGCGTGCGCACCCAGGACATCGAAGAGGTCGGCAAGACCACCCGGCACGGGACGTTCTTCCAGATGAACGGCAACTTCTCCTTCGGCGACTACTTCAAGGAGGGCGCCATCGAGCTGGCCTGGTCGCTGGTGACCGGGTCCGTCGAGGACGGTGGGCTGGGGTTCGACCCCGAGCGCGTCTGGGTCACGGTGCTCCCGAGCGACCAGGAGGCGCGCGGGTTCTGGAAGAGCGTCGCCGGCCTGCCGGACGAGCGGATCCAGGACCGCGGGCTCGAGGACAACTACTGGAACATGGGCGTGCCGGGACCGGGTGGCCCCTGCTCCGAGATCTACATCGACCGCGGCGCCGAGTACGGCCCGGACGGCGGACCTGTCGTCGACGAGGACCGCTTCCTCGAGATCTGGAACCTCGTGTTCATGCAGGAGGAGCTCAGCCAGGTCCGCAGCAAGGCCGACTTCGACGTCGCCGGACCGCTGCCGAGCAAGAACATCGACACCGGCATGGGGCTCGAGCGCGTCGCGTACCTGCTGCAGGGCAAGCAGAACATGTACGAGATCGACCAGGTCTTCCCGGTGATCGAGCGCGCGTCCGCGCTGTCGGGCAAGCGCTACGGCGCCGTCCACGAGGACGACGTGCGCTTCCGCGTGATCGCCGACCACGTCCGCAGCGGACTGATGCTGATCGGTGACGGCGTGACCCCGGGCAACGAGGGGCGCGGGTACGTGCTGCGTCGACTGCTTCGCCGCGCGGTGCGCTCGATGCGCCTCCTCGGCTACGAGGACCCGGCGCTGCCCGAGCTGCTCCCGGTCAGCCGTGACGAGATGTCGCGCTCGTACCCGGAGATCGCCTCGGACTTCGCGCGCATCTCGCAGGTCGCGTACGCGGAGGAGGAGGCGTTTCGCCAGACCCTGGCGAAGGGAACGCAGATCTTCGACCTCGCAGCCGACTCGGCCAAGGCACAGGGCGCGACGGTCCTCACCGGAGACAAGGCGTTCCAGCTCCACGACACGTACGGGTTCCCGATCGACCTCACCCTCGAGATGGCGTCCGAGCAGGGACTGGCCGTCGACGAGCCCGGCTTCCGCGCCCTGATGGCCGAGCAGCGCGCTCGGGCGAAGGCGGACGCGAAGTCCAAGAAGGGCCGTCACGCCGACACGCGGATCTACCGTGACGCGCTCGACACGTTCGGACCGACCGAGTGGCTCGCGTACGAGCGCTTGAGCACCGAGTCGCAGGTCCGGTCGATCATCCAGGAGTCCGGCCGTACGCCAGCGGTGGGGGAGTCGCAGATCGCCGAGGTAGTCCTCGACCGCACGCCCTTCTACGCCGAGTCGGGTGGCCAGAACGCCGACGCCGGCGTCCTGGTGTGGGACGGCGGGCGTGCCGAGGTGCTGGACGTCCAGCGCCCCGTCCGTGGCCTCGTCGTCCACCAGGTCCGGGTCCTCGACGGAGAGCTGGCGGAGGGCACCGCGCTCCAGGCCGACGTCGACCCCCAGTGGCGCGTGGGCGCCTGCCAGGCGCACTCGGGCACGCACGTCGTGCACGCCGCGCTGCGCGAGGTGCTCGGCCCCACGGCGCTGCAGAGCGGCTCGTACAACCGTCCCGGCTACCTGCGTCTGGACTTCGGCTGGTCGAGCGCCCTGTCGCCGGAGCAGCTGCGCGAGGTCGAGCTGGCGGCCAACGTGGCCTTGCGCGAGGACCTTCCGGTCAGTGCGTCCGTCATGCCCCTGGAGCGGGCGAAGGAGCTCGGCGCCCTCGCGCTTTTCGGGGAGACGTACGGCGAGGACGTCCGCGTCGTCGAGATCGGTGGACCGTGGTCGCGCGAGCTCTGTGGTGGCACTCACGTGTCGCGCTCGTCGCAGATCGGCACTGTCGTGCTCACGTCCGACAGCTCCGTCGGCGCCGGGAACCGACGGGTCGAGGCCGTGGTGGGTCTCGAGGGCTTCTCGTACCTGGCACGCGAGCGTGACCTCGTCGCGCAGGTGAGCGACCTGCTCAAGGTCCAGCACGACGACGTCCCCGGCCGTGTGGCCGACCTTGTCGGACGCCTGCGGACCGCGGAGAAGGAGATGGAGAAGCTGCGCGGTGCACAGCTGCTGTCGTCCGCGGGCGACCTTGCCGCGGGTGCCGCGGAGGTGGACGGTGTCGCGTACGTCGGACACGTCGCCGACGGTCTCGCCGCGAAGGACGTCCGGACGCTCGCGCTGGACGTCCGTGGTCGTCTGGACGCGTCGCGACCGGGTGTGGTGGCGATGATCGGCACCGCCGACGGAAAGGCCGCCTGCGTGGTCGCCGTCAACGACGCGGGACGTGCGGCGGGTCTCGCCGCGGGCGACCTGATCAAGGCGGCGATGCAGTCCCTCGGGGGTCGTGGCGGCGGCAAGGCGGACGTCGCGCAGGGTGGCGGCACGGAGGTGGCGGCCGCACCGCAGGCGGTCGAGGCCGTCCGTCGAGCGATCCAGGGAGCGGTCTGACGTGCGGCACGGGGTCCGCATCGGCGTCGATGTGGGGGACGTCCGGATCGGCGTGAGCGCCAGCGATCCGTCGGGGATCCTCGCGACGCCGGTGGAGACCGTCGCAGCGGGTCCGGACTCGATACGCGACATTGTGAACATCGCGGATGATCGTCAAGCCCTCGAAATTGTGGTTGGCTTGCCACGGTCGCTCTCGGGGGGCATGGGGCCGGCCGCTCGTAAGGTGCGGGCGTACGCCGAGGAGCTGGCGGCCGCATCGGCTCCGACGCCCGTGAGGCTCGTGGACGAGAGGATGTCGACCGTGACCGCACAGCAGAGCCTGCGCCAGGCTGGGCGCAAGGCGAAGCAGCAGCGCGCCGTCGTGGACCAGGCCGCCGCTGTCGTGATCCTCCAGTCGGCACTCGACGTCGAGCGGACCAGCGGCCGCGTTCCCGGTGATCTCGTCGAGGCTCCTCGATGAGCGACCTCGGACTCATGCCTGAACGCGAACGACGTCCCGCCGGCCACCGGGCGGCGCGACGCGCGAAGAAGAAGCGCCGCGGCCCCGGGTGCTTCTTCGTGCTGCTGCTGGTCGCCGTGGTGTGCGTGGCGGGCTACCTCGGCGCCTCGAAGCTCGTCGGGATCGCCGGTGACTTCTTCGGAGGGCCTGAGGACTATCCGGGCCCGGGCACCGGCAGCGTCGTCGTCGAGGTCCGTCAGGGCGACACCGTGGCGGCGATGGGCCGTGAGCTCAAGGCGAAGGACGTCGTCGCCAGCGTCGACGCCTTCCTCGACGCCGCCGCAGGCTCGCCGGAGATGAACCAGGTGCAGCCCGGGTTCTACGAGCTCCGCAAGCAGATGCAGGCCTCGCAGGCGGTCCAGGCGCTCGTCGACCCGACCAGTCGTGTCGATGCGTCGATCGGCGTACCGGAAGGCGCGCGTGTCGACCAGGTCGTCGCCCAGATCGCCAAGAAGACCGAGTTCGGCAAGAAGGCGATCACGGCAGCCCTGGAGGATCCTGAGCTGGGTCTCCCGGCGGCGGCCGAGGGCAACGCCGAGGGTTACCTCTTCCCGGCGACCTACACGGTCGGGCCTGACGCTACTCCTCTCTCCGTGCTCCAGGAGATGGTGAGCAAGGCGGTCGCCCTCGAGAAGGATCTCGACCTCGAGGCCCGGGCGAAGGCCCTCGGCATCTCGGCGCACGACGCGATCGTCGTCGCGAGCATCGTCCAGGCCGAGGCCGGCACCGCCGACTACGACAAGGTCGCGCGGGTGATCTACAACCGGCTCGACGACGGGATGGCGCTCCAGATGGACTCGACCATCCACTACGTCAGCGGCAAGGACGGCAGCGTCTGGACGAGCTCGGAGTCACGGGACATCGACTCGCCGTACAACACGTACAAGTACACGGGGCTGCCGCCGAGCCCGATCGGCAACCCGGGCAAGAACGCACTCGAGGCCGCGCTCAACCCGGCCGACGGGGGCTGGCGCTACTTCACGCTCGTCGACGCGGAGTCGGGGGAGACGAAGTTCGCGGAGAGCTACTCCGAGCACCAGCAGAACGTGGAGGAGCTGCGCCAGAACTGCCGTGAGCAGGGGGGGTGCTGATGCCGCGCTGCGCGGTCCTCGGCAGCCCCATCGCGCACTCGCTGTCGCCGGTCATGCACCGCACGGCGTACGAGGTGCTGGGACTGCACGACTGGAGCTATGACGCGTACGAGGTGGACGAGGACGGGATCGGCCCGTTCTTGGCCGGTCTCGACGACCAGTGGCGTGGACTGTCGCTGACGATGCCCCTCAAGCGCGCCGTCGTGCCGTATCTGGACACCGTCGATGCCGGGGCCCGTGCGGTCGGCGGCGTGAACACCGTGATCGTCGACGTCGAGGGCCGGCACGGGTTCAACACCGATGTGCCGGGAGGTGCTGCTGCACTGCGTGAACGCGGTGTCGACAGTGTCGAGGACGCGTTGGTGATCGGTTCGGGGGCGACGGCCGAGGCGATGGTCGCGTCCCTGCGACAGCTGGGCCTGCGGCGGGTGACGTTGGCCGTCCGGGGGATGGACCGTGGTGTCGAGCTCGCGGAGCGGTTGGAGGCGGAGAGCGCTCTCAGCGACCGGATCACCGGCTCGTCGGCGACGCCGCTCGCCGTCGAGGTGACGGGTATCGGACCGGACATGCCGCGCGCGACCCAGGTCGTCGTGTCGACGGTGCCCGCAGCCGCCGTCGCGCCGTACGCGCAGATGCTCGCGACCCGCTGCGATGCGGTGTTCGACGTGATCTACGACCCGTGGCCGACTCCGCTCGCGCGGGCGGCCCAGGCCGAAGCGGTCCCGGTCGCGTCGGGGCTCGACCTGCTCGCCCATCAGGCGGCCGCGCAGGTGCGGCTGATGACGGGCCGCGAGATCGGCGTGTCCCTGCTGCGTGATGCCGCGCTCGGGGCACTCACGACCCGCTGAACGGTGTGGTGGCCGGACCGCCGCGACCCCGGGCGCGACGCTGCGCTGTTTCGCGTGCCGGCCCGTGACTGCCCGCCGGCGTTCATGCGCAGAGCAGCTCCGCCAGCCGGTCCTCCGCGACAGAGCGCCCGAGCTGCTCCTGTGCCGTGGGCGAACCCGGTGGGGCTGTGGGCGGCTCCGGTCCGGACGCACTCGAGCGCGACGCGGAAGAGACGCCGAGCGGCTCCTGGCGGCGTGTGAGGTAGACGTGGCCGGTGGGCGTGCGCCAACGCATCACCGACGCGAGCGTCGTGCCACGCCTGGGCACTGACGCGCTGGTGCCCGGGGGAGTGGCATCAGCACTCACCCGCCACCCTGGTGCCTCTTTCGCGAGGTTGTCCGGGCGGCACGTCCCCTGCGCGTTGGCCGGCGTGCTCGGTCCTCCTCGTGCGTACGGTGCGGCATGGTCGATGTCGCGCACGCGGCAGTCGCACCACGGTCGCTGACACTGGCCGTCGACGGTGCGGACCAGCCGGCGTACCGCGGCACTGAAGCGGCGCACCCGGCGGTCGGAGCCGGTGAGCCTCTCACCATCAGGCGTGGTGAAGAAGCGCCGGACCCAGGCGTGCTCGGTCACGGCCAGCCGCCGGGCGAGCTCGGCCGGGATCGGACCGTAACCGGCGAGCGTTGCCGGTGCACCGTCGGTGGTGAAGAGCGACTCGGGCCGCATCACGACGCCGATCTCGGCACGGATGTCGGTGGTGCCGTCCGGTGCGACGCGTGCGCCCGTGAGCGCCTCGACCGCCAGGTCGGCCATGAGCTGGCGGACCGTCCGCGGATCTCCGTCGGCACGGCGTGCGGACGCCTGGTCGTCGAGGCGCTGGAAGGCCCCGACCAGCTGCTCGGCCGGCGCGTAGACGGTCAACGAGGCCATCGCGTCGAGCTCGGGGGAGAACCGCACCGCGCGGTCCTCGCGCGCACGCACCCTGCGCTCGTACGCGGCGTGAGGGTCGTGCAGGAGGACGAGCCGGCGTGCCTCCCTCGCGGCGCGGCGAGGGGAGAGGTCGGCCAGAACGGGAGCGACCTCGGCGTCGATTCGGGTCTGGTCATCGACCGAGGCGAACGCGGTCTCCCGGCAGACGGCTCCGGCGACGGACTGCGAGATGGCGCCGTCGCGGAGGAGGGCATGCGTCTGCGGGTGGACCTCCAGTGCCTGGGCGAGAGCGTAGGTCCGCTCGCCGGCAGGAGTGGAGACCTGGCGTGCAAGGGCGATCTCGGCGAACAACGAATGGGTGAGCGTGGACTCGTCCACATGAGCCATCACGCGGCGGCGCTGGGCGTCCAGTGCCAGGACCGCGTCTGCCTGGACACCCTGCGCGATGCGGACGACCTCCTCGCACAGGGCGATGACGTCGATCTCGCAGGCGCCCAGCTCCCTCTCGTGCTCGTCGTGCTCGGAGGCCCGCGAACGCGCGGACGTGACCGCGCCGAGCACCCGCTCCACCAGTGCGGTGGTCAAGAGACCGGTGCTGCCCCCGGCGGGCGAATGATCATCATCGAACATGTGTTCGATACTATCGGAGGCGGGTGACGGCGAGGACGGCTTCGTGCGGCTTCTCCACAGGGGCGAGGAGAAAGGAGCGCTGTGGACGAGCTCAGGGCACCTCCGGCCACGGGAGGACCTTCAGTCGCGGCCACTCGAGCTGCCAGCGCACCGCCTTCGCCTCGTACACCTCGCGCGGCGCAAGGACCGGGTTCGGGCGCAGCACCATGGCGAAGACGTCCTGCCACCCGTACGGGGCATAGACCTCCCAGGCGCCGTCGTCGCCCCTCCGCACTCCGACCGAGCACGTCGTGGCGGCGAAGTGGTCGATGGCATCCGTCGTCGAGGTGAACGCCTCGCACGCGACGCCGAACGTGTCCTCGTACCAGAGGTGCACCCGGGCCTCGTTGCGTACCTCGACCCTCGCAGGAAGGTCCGCGAAGGCCTCTGCTGCCTGCCGGATGACCGTGTCCTCCGCACTCCAGGACCGATCGGGATCGAAGGAGAGGACGTCGTAGTCCTTGATGCCCGTCTCCGGCGGACGTCCGCACACGGCGTTCCACACCGTCTGGAACACCGCGCCCCCGGCGACGTAGGAGTCGCGCAGCCCGAGAGCCGCCACCCGCTCGACAACCGTCACCAGGGTCGCGTCGGTCGAGAGCGTCCGGTGCACCCGCTCCGCACCGACGGCGTCGAGCGCGTGATGTCTCATGGCGCGATCCTGGCAGGTGCTGGGGACGAAACGCCCGCAGCACCTCGTCCCCCGGCTATCGTGCCTGCGTGCCCGAACCCGCTCTCGCCGCCCTCCTCGCCGCACTCGTCGCGGCCGTCGGCGGGCTTCTCGCGCCACGTGTGGTCGCGCGGTTGCCCGAGCCGGAGGAGGCGGAGCCGGACGAAGCAGGTCAGGGCGGCGACCCTGCCGACCCCCCGCCTACGCCGACGAAGCTCGCGTACGCCGACCTTGCCGCCCGACCCGGTCTCCCTGCCGGGCTCGCCGCCGCCTCCGCCGTTCTCGCCGGCGCCCTCGGCTGGCGGCTCGGACTCGACCCGGCGCTCCCGCTCTGGGTCGCCTTCGTCGTCCTCGGCGTCACCCTCTCGTACGTCGACTGGCACACCCGGCTTCTCCCCAAGCGGCTCGTCCTTCCGGCCTACCCGGTCGCCGTGGCGCTCGCCGTCCTCGCCGCCGCGCTCGCCTCCGACCTCTCCGTCGTCGTCCGCGCCGCGGCAGGGTGGGCGATCGTGTCGGGCGTGTACGGCCTCCTGTGGCTGGTCGCTCCGCGCGGCATCGGCTACGGCGACGTCCGGCTGTCGGGCCTCCTCGGCATCTGCCTGGGCGCCCTGGGGTGGGCGGAGGTCGTCGCGGGCACGTACGCCACGTTCGTCGTCGGTGCCGTCGGCGGACTGGTGCTCGGTGCTCTACGGCTGGTCGACCGCCGAGCGTTCCCGTTCGGGCCGTTCATGGTGCTCGGGGCGTGGTGCGGCGCGATGCTCGGTCCCGCGCTCTCCGGATGGTGGGGCTGACCCCGAACCGCCTGACCCCGAACCGGCTGACCGCGATCCGGCCGACCGGGATCTCGGCCGTGAGACCGTGACAGGGAGCCAACAGCCGCATGACAGACTTGCCCCCATGCTTCGTTGGTTGACGGCTGGGGAATCCCACGGCCCTGCACTGGTCGCGGTCGTGGAGGGCATGCCTGCGGGCGTCGCCGTGACGAGCGAGACGATCTCGGACGCGCTGGCACGCCGCCGGCTCGGGTACGGGCGCGGGGCCCGGATGAACTTCGAGGCCGACGAGCTCGAGATCGTCGGCGGCATCCGCCACGGCCGGACCCTCGGGAGCCCGATCGCCCTGCGCATCGGCAACAGCGAGTGGCCCAAGTGGGACAAGGTCATGTCCGCCGATCCCGTGGACGCCGAGGAGCTGCAGGGCATCGCCCGCAACGCCCCTCTGACGCGTCCCCGGCCCGGCCACGCCGACCTGGTCGGCATGCAGAAGTACGGCTTCGACGAGGCGCGGCCCATCCTCGAGCGCGCCAGCGCCCGAGAGACGGCGGCACGCGTGGCGCTCGGCTCCGTGGCCGCCGCCTTCCTCGAGCAGGCGTGCGGTGCGCGGATCGTCAGCCACGTCGTCGAGTTCGGCTCCGTCAAGGCGCCCGCCGGGCTCGTTCCGAGCGCGGACGACGTCGCCCGCCTCGACGCCGACCCCGTCCGCACGCTCGACCCCGAGACGTCGGCCGCGATGGTGGCCGAGGTCGACGCCGCCCGCAAGGACGGTGACACGCTCGGCGGTGTCGTGGAGGTCGTCGTCCACGGTCTCCCGCCGGGCCTCGGCACGCACGTCCACTGGGACCGTCGCCTCGATGCCCGACTCGCCGCTGCCCTCATGGGCATCCAGGCGATCAAGGGAGTCGAGCTCGGCGACGGGTTCGACCTCGCCCGTACCCGCGGTTCCCTCGCGCACGACGAGATCGTGAGCACCGACGACGGCATCCGTCGTACGTCCGGCCGCTCGGGTGGTACGGAGGGTGGCATGTCGACGGGGGAGGTCCTGCGGGTCCGCGCCGCGATGAAGCCGATCGCGACCGTGCCTCGCGCGCTGCGCACCGTCGACGTCCGTACGGGCGCTCCGGCGCAGGCCCACCACCAGCGCTCCGACGTCGCGGCGGTGCCCGCTGCCGGCATCGTCGCCGAGGCGATGGTCGCGCTGACCCTGGCTGACGTGGTGCTCGAGAAGTTCGGCGGCGACTCGGTCACCGAGACCGCCCGCAACGTGGCGTCGTACCTCTCCGCCATGGCGCCGGCGTGAGCCCCGAGGACCGGCCCGAGGACCGGCCCGAGCGCCGTCCCCAGGACCGCCCCGTCGTCGTTCTCGTCGGGCCGCCCGGTGCCGGCAAGTCGACCGTCGCCGCGCTGCTCTCCGACGCGCTCGGCGTCCCGTCACGCGACACCGACGCCGACGTCGAGGCGCTGACAGGCACGACGATCGCGGACCTGTTCGTGACCGAGGGCGAAGAGCGCTTCCGCCTCCTCGAGGCTCAGGCCGTCCGCGACGCGCTCGCCGAGCACCGCGGCGTGCTGGCCCTCGGTGGCGGCGCCGTGGTCCGTGAGGAGACGCGCGCCGCGCTCGACGGTCACGTCGTCGTGTTCCTCGACGTCGGGCTCGCCGATGCCGCGGCACGTGTCGGCCTCGGGTCGAGCCGCCCGCTCCTGCTGGGGAACGTACGCTCGCAGATGAAGAGCCTGCTC
>Ga0233385_1000242_pt1 | contig 30746 bp, 29 predicted proteins | sample ElkDunMinimDraft_16_FD_191543 | JGI IMG/M metagenome (GOLD analysis project Ga0233385, IMG submission 191543) | Fecal eukaryotic communites from dung pellets of Tule Elk in California, USA - Elk Dung G36 | ecosystem: Host-associated > Mammals > Digestive system > Large intestine > Fecal | place...
GGACGGCGCCGGTTCGGTCGCGCTACGGTGGCGCGGCTGGGTGATGAACCCCCAGGACCGGGCCCCGGCGGAGACCAGCGGCAACGGCCGTGTCCTCCGCCGGGGCAAGAACGCCGGCGGGGCGCGGGAAACCGGGCCACGTATAACAATTTGTGAGGCTTGGGTCCCGTGCCCCGCTTCCCACCCTTTTGAACAATGGCCAGATCGGAAACGAGGTGTGGCGATGATGAAACGCGGCTACCCCTCCCCCTTGAGTGGGGTGAGCAGCCGGTTCGCGGAACGCGAATTCGCCATGCCGGTGGCATGGCGAAAGGCCGGCGAACGCCGGGACGCTGCTTTAGCAGCGGGGACCCGGCAGGGGTGGACAACCGCCGCAGGCGGTTGGACGGGTGGGGTACCCGGAGGCAGCGCGGGACGTAAAGATGATGCCGAGCACCTCCTTGGGTTGCCCCGGCTCGCAGCGCTTGCACCCATCCCCCGCACAAGGCATGGTCCGCGCCCAACACAGGAGAGAGCACCGATGGACCTCGGCATTCGCGGAAAGAAGGCGATCGTCTGCGCATCGAGCCGCGGGCTCGGCAAGGGTTGCGCCGAGGCGCTCGCCGAGGCCGGCTGCGACCTCGTCGTCAACGGCCGCGACGCTGATGTGCTCGCCCGCACCGCCCAGGAGATTCGCGATCGCTTCGGCGTCGAGGTCATCGAGGTGTCGGGCGACGTGGCCGATCCGGCCATCCAGAAGAAGCTGGTGGCCGCCCTGCCCCAGGTCGACATCCTCGTCAACAACAATGGCGGACCGCCCTACCGGCCCTTCAAGGAGCTCGACCGCGAGGCGATCCTGAAGGGCGTCACCAACAACATGGTTGCGCCGCTCGAGCTGATCCAGGCCGTCATGGACGGCATGGCCGAACGCGGCTTCGGCCGCATCGTCAACATCACCTCGCTCTCGGTCTACATGCCGATCCCCGGCCTCGACCTTTCCTCCGGCGCCCGCGCCGGCCTGACGTCCTTCCTGGCGGGCGTGGCGCGCACCGTCGCCGACAAGAACGTCACCATCAACCAGATCCTGCCCGGCAAGCTCGACACCGACCGGCTGCGCGGCCCGCATGAGCCGGGCTCGGTCGAGGATCCCGCCGCCGCCGCCAAACGCAAGGCCGAGCAGGCGGCCAACGTGCCGGCAAAACGCCTCGGCACGCCGGCCGAGTTCGGCAAGGTCTGCGCCTTCCTCTGCTCGGAGCATGCAGGCTACCTGACCGGCCAGAACATCCGCGTCGATGGCGGGCTTTATGTCAGCGCCTTCTGAGTTCCGCCCTGACTCGGTTTCGCAGCCGCTCGCTTCAAGCGGCTGGAATCCCGTGGTTTTTGCCTTGGGACGCCTATTGCCGCCTGCGCGACGGTTAAGTCTCGCAAATCCGTCCGCGCGTGATAGAACGCGCTGAAGCGCCAAGCGTCGGAGGACAGTAAGCGGGATGGAAACGGACAAGCAGAAAAACGCGCGCTTCGACCTCGACCAGGCGGCGCTCTTCTTCCACAAATACCCGATCCCCGGAAAGCTGGAGATCCAGGCGACCAAGCCGCTCGGCAACCAGCGCGACCTGGCGCTCGCCTATTCGCCCGGCGTCGCCGCCCCATGCCTGGCGATCCGCGACGATCCGGCCGTCGCCGCCGACTATACCGGCCGCGCCAACCTCGTCGGCGTCGTCTCCAACGGCTCCGCCGTGCTGGGCTTGGGCAATATCGGCCCGCTCGCCTCCAAGCCCGTCATGGAAGGCAAGGCGGTGCTCTTCAAGAAATTCGCCGGCATCGACGTCTTCGACATCGAGATCGACGCGCCCGACATCGAGCGGATGGTCAGCACGGTTTCGGCGCTCGAACCTACCTTCGGCGGCATCAACCTCGAGGACATCAAGGCGCCCGAATGTTTCGAGGTCGAGGAGCGCCTCAAGGAGCAGATGGGCATCCCCGTCTTCCATGACGACCAGCACGGCACCGCGATCATCGTCGCCGCGGCCATCGTCAACGGTCTTGAGCTGGCCGGCAAGAAGCTCTCGGAGGTCAAGATCGTCACCTCCGGCGCGGGCGCGGCCGCGCTCGCCTGCCTGAACCTGCTCGTCTCGATGGGCGCCAAGGTCGAGAACATCTGGGTCACCGACCGTTTCGGCGTCGCCTTCAAGGGCCGCGTCGAGGAGATGGACCGCTGGAAAGACCCCTACGTCAAGGATACCGCCCACCGCACCCTTGCCGACGTCATCCCCGGCGCCGATGTCTTCCTCGGCCTGTCTGCGGCCGGCGTCCTCGGCCCCGATCTCCTGAAGGACATGGCGCCCAAGCCGCTGGTCCTGGCGCTCGCCAACCCGAAGCCGGAGATCATGCCCGACGTCGCCCGCGCCGCCCGTCCCGACGCCATGATCTGCACCGGCCGCTCGGATTTCCCCAACCAGGTCAACAACGTGCTCTGCTTCCCCTACATCTTCCGGGGAGCGCTCGACTGCGGCGCGCGCGCCATCAACGAGGAGATGAAGATGGCGGCCGTGCGCGCCATCGCCGCCCTCGCCCGCGAGGAGCCGTCCGACGTCGCGGCCAAGGCCTACGCCGAGGAGACGCCGACATTCGGCCCGGATTTCCTCATCCCCTCGCCCTTCGACCCGCGCCTCATCCTGCGCATCGCGCCGGCCGTCGCCCGCGCCGCCTGCGAGAGCGGCGTCGCCTCCCGGCCGATCGAAGATTTCGAAGCCTATAACGACAAGCTGAACCGCTTCGTCTTCCGCTCCGGCCTCGTCATGAAGCCCGTCTTCTCGATCGCCAAGGCCGCACAGGCCAAGCGCGTCATCTACGCCGATGGCGAGGACGAGCGCGTGCTGCGCGCCGCCCAGGTCGTGCTCGAGGAAGGCATCGCTTCGCCCATCCTGATCGGCCGTCCGAACGTCGTCGACGTGCGCCTGAAGCGCTACGGCCTGCGCATCAGGCCGGGCACCGACTTCGAGCTCATCAACCCAGAGGACGATCCGCGCTATCGCTCCTATGTCGATCTCCTGATCGAGCTCACCGGCCGTCGAGGCGTCACCCAGGAGGCAGCCCGCCTCATGGTCCGCGCCAACCCGACCGTGATCGCCGCCCTTGCCGTCAAGCGCGGCGACGCCGACGCCATGATCTGCGGCCTCGAAGGCCGATTCGAGCGGCATCTTCGCAATGTCACGCTGATCATCGGCCGCCGCGCCGGCGTGCGCGACCGCGATCTGTCGACGCTCTCCATGCTGATCACCCAGCGCGGCGTCATCTTCCTCACCGACACCTATGTCACCATCGATCCGACGCCCGAGGAGATCGCCGAGATGACCGTGCTCGCAGCGGAGGAGATTCGCCGCTTCGGCATCGAGCCCAAGGCCGCGCTCCTGTCCTTCTCTGACTTCGGCTCGCGCGACGCGCCAAGCTCGATGAAGATGCGCGCCGCCGCCGAAATCCTGCGGAAGATCGCGCCCGACCTAGAATTCGATGGCGAGATGCATGCCGACACCGCGCTGTCCGAGGCGCTTCGCCAGCGGGTCTTCCCGCATTCGAGGCTGAAGGGCGAGGCGAACCTGCTCGTCTTCCCGAACCTCGATGCCGCGAACATAACGCTGACCGCCGTCAAGCAGATGATGGACGCGCTCCACGTCGGCCCGATCCTGCTCGGCACCGAAAAGCCGGCCCATATCCTCACCCCGTCGGTCACCTCGCGCGGCATCGTCAACATGACCGCGCTGGCCGTCGCCGAAGGCGCGCACAGGACGCAGGAACTCGCGCAGACGTGACCTCACCCTCACAACCGTTGATGGAAAAATTCTCACGAAGGATTAAATTCACCGCGTCATAGAATCAGCCAACAATCGACCGGCGGGATTGCAACGAATGGGGGCTCTATCGCGAAGGCTGGGCCGGGCTTCCCGTACTGATCGCGGCGGCGCTCTTGCTTGCCTTTCTTTCATCCGAAGCCTCGGCCGCCGGCTCCCGCCTCTGCCGCCAGCTCGAAGCCGAACTCGCCGGCGGCCGTGGCGCCTCCGCCGCGCAGCTGCGCAAGCAGGACGCCTCGATCGCCCGGCAGCAGGAGCAACTGCAGCTCGCAAAACGCCAGGCGCGCCGTTCCGGCTGCGGCTTCAGGCTTTTCGGCGGCTCCGACTCCTGCAGGTCCGTCAACCTCAAGATCGAGAAGATGGAGCGCAACCTCGACGCGCTGCAGCGCCGCCGCGCCCGAGCGGCCGACGCGGGCTCGCGCCGCTCGCGTTCGCAGGTCATGGCGGCGCTAGAGGCCAATGGCTGCCGCGACGAAGCCGCGGCCGAGCGGCGTCCGCCGGGCGGGCCCGACGGAACGCGCGGCCTGCTCGAACAGATTTTCGGCGGCGGCATCCCGGCGCGCGGCTCCATCGACGAACTCGGCGAGGCGCCCTCGCGGCGCGACGACAATGTCGCCCGCGCCCCCGAGAACTCGCAAGGCGGCTGGGTGAACGACCGCGGCCGCATCCGCTATGCGGCGCCGCCGGGCACCTACCGCACGCTCTGCGTGCGCAGCTGCGACGGCTATTATTTCCCGATGTCCAGCGCCTCGTCGCCCTCCGACTTTGAGCGCGACCAGGCGAACTGCCAATCGAGCTGCCCGGGGACCGAGGTGCAGATCTACTACCACCGGCCGGGTCAGGAATCGGATGCCATGCGCTCCGGCCTCTCCGGTCAGCCCTATGCCGATCTGCCAAGCGCTTGGCTCTACAAGCAGACCGGCGTGCCGAGCCCGGCTGGCTGCACCTGCGGCGTCGCGCGCAGCGAACCGAAGAACTTCAGCGTCATCGCCGGCAATCCGCCGCCGCCTGTCGTATCCGAGCCCGTCCTGCCCTATCCGCGGCCCGATCCTGCCGCCGACCCGGAGACGTTGGCCAACCGCAACGGCGGGCTGGATGCTGAAACGCTGCGCCGCATGGCCGTCGCGCCGAAGCTACACAAGCCGGCTGGCGCCGGCGAGGACAGGAAGATCAGGGTCGTCGGGCCAGTGTTCCTGCCGGGCCCAGGAGCGGCAGCAGATCTGCCAGCTCCGGACCCGACTCCAGTCCGGTGAGCGCCAGGCGAAGCGGCGCATAGAGCATCTTGCCCTTGCGGTGCGTCTTCTCCTTGACCGCGTCGGTCCAGGTCTTCCAGGTGTCCCTGCTCCAGGGCTCGGGCGGCAGCAGGTCGAATGCCTTGCGAACATATTCCCGGTCGGTTTCCGGCAGGTCCGGCAGCACGTCCGGCCCCTGCTGCACGATGCGCCACCACTTGGTGGCGTCGGTAAGCTTGTCGAGATTGCCGCGCACGGCGAGCCAGAACGGCTCGGCCTGATCGCCGAGGATGCCGAAAGCCGCGAGGCGGTCGCGGGCCTCGGAGAAGGGCATTTCGCGCAAGAGATCGCGGTTCAGCGCGTTGAGGTCCTCCGGATCGAATTTTGCGGCGGATTTCGAGGTCGCGCCAATGTCGAACCGCTTCGCAAGTTCCGGCATCGAGGACGCGATCGACACGTTCTCCGACGTGCCGGTCAACACCGCAAGCGACGCAACGCTCATCGGCTCGATGCCGGCTTCGCGCAAGCCCGCGATCGATAGCGCACCGCTGCGCTTCGACAGCGCCTCGCCGGTTACCGTGGTCAGCAGATTGTGATGGCCGAAGGTGGGCGGCTCGGCGCCCAGCGCCTTGAACAAGGCGATCTGCACGGCCGTGTTGGTGACATGGTCGTCGCCGCGGATGACATGGGTGATCCTGAGGTCGATGTCGTCGACGACGGAGGGCAGCGTGTAGAGATAGGTGCCGTCCTCGCGGATCAGGATCGGGTCCGAAAGCGAGGCGAGGTCGATGTTCTCGTCGCCGCGCACGAGGTCGTTCCACTCGATATTCGTGCGTTCCGGCTGCATCGGATCGTTGCGGAAGTTCGGCAGCAGGAACCGCCAGTGCGGCTTGCGCCCGTCGGCCTCGTATTCCTGGATCTGCGCATGGGTGAACTGCAACGACTCGCGGCCATAGACCGGCGGCAACCCACGCGTGCGGCGCACCTTGCGCCTGAGGTCGAGCTCTTCCGGCGTCTCATAGCAGGCGTAGAGGAGCCCTGCCCGCTTCAGCTTGTTGACTGCGTCCTCGTAAAGATCGAAACGCCGCGACTGGTACTCGGTGGCATCCTGAAAAATGCCCAGCCAGTGCAGGTCGTACAGGATCGCGTCGGCATATTCCTGCCGGGATCGCGCAACGTCGGTGTCGTCGAAACGCTGCACGAAATTGCCGCCGTTCTTCATGGCGAACAGCCAGTTGAACAGCGCCGTGCGCGCATTGCCGATATGGATGTGGCCGGTGGGGGACGGGGCGAAACGGACGGTAACGGTCATTGGCAGGCCGTAATCAAAGCTTTTGGAAGTTACAACACAAATCGCCCGCACCCGCACGCCGAGACATAAAGCATGCGGTCGGTCTTGGGAAGCCGCGGCTAATGTACTCTGTGGAAGGTAGCGCGCCGGCTCCGCTGCAGCCCACTGACATCATAAATCCCCGTTTCGGAACAATGAGGGAGCGTCAACGACCAAGCGCAAGCGCCAGTTTCAATCAGCCGGCGACCGCGGCCCGGTCGAGCCGCATCTCGTTGCCGTCGGTCATCGGCTTGAAGCCGAATCGGGCGTAGAGGCCGTGTGCGTCGGACGTGTTCAGCATGAACGTCTGGATCGAGCGCAGGTCCGGATGGTCGAGCAGCGCCTCGACCAGCGCCTTGCCGATACCTTGGCCGCGATGTTCGGGCCAGACGACCACGTCCGATATGCGCGCGTAGACGGCGCGGTCGCCGGATGCGCGGGCGAAGCCGACCTGTCGCCCGTCGATCAGCGCGATGGCGCAGACCGAATTCTCGAAAGCGCGCCGGTTGACCTCGTCCGTGCGCTGGCTGCCCCAATAGCTCGCCTTCAGCAGGTCGGACGTCGCCTGGAAGTCGAGGCGGGCGAGGTCGTGGGAGATTTCCATGGCCGCCTGCGAGACCTATTTCCCGTCCCGGAAGCGGTTGGTGATCGGGTAGCGGCGGTCGCGGCCGAAATTCTTCCGCGTGATCTTCACGCCGGGAGCCGCCTGCCGCCGCTTGTATTCGGCCACGTAGAGCAGGTGCTCGATGCGTGCGACCGTCGCCCGGTCGTGCCCGCGCTCCACGATCTCGTCGACCCCCATCTCGTTCTCGACCAGGCATTCGAGGATGTCGTCCAGCACCGGATAGGGCGGTAGCGAGTCCTGGTCGGTCTGGTTCTCGCGAAGCTCGGCGGACGGCGCCTTGTCGATGATGTTCCTCGGAATCACCTCGCCGGAGGGCCCGAGCGCGCCGGGCGGCACGGTCGTGTTGCGCCAGGCGGCCAGCGCATAGACCTGCATCTTGTAGAGGTCCTTGATCGGATTGAAGCCGCCGTTCATGTCGCCGTAGAGCGTCGCGTAGCCGACCGACATCTCCGACTTGTTGCCGGTGGTCACGACCATCGAGCCGAACTTGTTGGAGATCGCCATCAGGATCGTGCCGCGCGCGCGGCTCTGCAGGTTCTCCTCGGTAATGCCTTCCTTGGTGCCTTCGAAGAGCTGCGTCAACGCATGCGAAAAACCTTCGACCGGCTCGGAGATCGGCACGATGTCGTAGCGGCAGCCGAGCGCGCGGGCGCAGTCCTCGGCGTCCTTGAGCGAATCCTTCGACGTGTAGCGGTAGGGCATCATGACGGCCCGCAGCCGCTCCTCGCCCAGCGCATCGACGGCGAGCGCCGCGCAGATCGCCGAATCGATGCCGCCCGAGAGCCCGAGCACGACGTTCTTGAAGCCGTTCTTGTTCACATAGTCGCGCAGGCCGAGCATGCAGGCGCGGTAGTCGGCCTCCTCCTTCTCGGGGACTTTCGACATCGGCCCGTCGACGCAGACCCACGTCTCGAAATTATTCTTGTCTTGCGCGCCTGCGCCGTCGCGGCTGCGCTTCCACTCGGTGACGACCAGCGTCTCCTCGAACTGGCTCATCTGGAAGGCGAGCGACTTGTCCGCCTGAATGCCGAAGGAGGCACCGTCGAAGACAAGCTCATCCTGCCCGCCGAGCTGGTTGGCCCACAGCAGCGGCAGGCCGCTCTCGATGACCTGGCGGATCGCCACCTGATGGCGCATGTCGACCTTGCCGCGATAATAGGGCGAGCCGTTCGGCACCAGAAGAATCTCCGCGCCGCTCTCGGCCAGCGTCTCGCATACGCCGAGATCGCCCCAAATGTCCTCGCAGATCGGGATGCCGAGCCGCACGCCGCGGAAGTTCACCGGGCCGGGCATGACGGGCCCAGCCTGGAAGACGCGCTTCTCGTCGAACTCGCCGTAGTTCGGCAGGTCGAGCTTGAAGCGCTCGGCGATGATCTTGCCGCCGTCCGCCACGATGACAGAATTGTGCACGCCGCTGCTGCGCTTCAGCGGCGTGCCGACGATGACCCCCGGACCGCCGTCGGCAGTGTCCGCCGCGAATTCGGCGACGGCACGCTCGCAGGCCGCCAGGAAGGCCGGCTTGAGCACGAGGTCTTCGGGCGGATAGCCGGCGATGAAAAGCTCGGTGTAGAGCACGAGGTCGGCGCCCTGGCGGGCGGCATCCGCCCTCGCCTCGCGCGCCTTGGCGAGATTGCCGGATATGTCGCCGACGGTGGGGTTGAGTTGCGCAACCGCGATGCGCAGCACGTCTGGAGCAGCTGTCATGGCCATGGCGAGCGATGTAGCGCGGCACTCAACCTCTAGCAATGCCGATACCCGGTACCATCGCTTGTGCCACTTCCCCCTATTCGCCCATGTAGGCTTGCAGCGCCTCGGGCGAATTGTTCTCGCCGATCGACATGGCGAGGATGCGCGAAATGTGCATGCGCGGCAGGCCGGTTTCCTTTACCCACGCGTTGATCTGGTCCTGCACCTTCTGCTGGTCCTTCTTGGTCGTCGGCGTCTCGGCGATGTCGAGCCCTGCATCGCGTAGCGCGAGAACCATGTCGCGCGAGACGACATAGGTGTCCCAGCCCAGCCAGCGCAGCAGATACTGCGCGGTCGCGCCGCCGAGCCGCCTGCCGTTCTTGGCGAGGAAGCCGGTAAGCCCGACCTGATCGTCGGCCGGCCACGCCGCCAGGAACTTGCCGAAACTGCCGTGCTCCCTGGAGATGCGCTCGACGAAGGCGGCGTTCTCGCGCACCGACATGATCTTCTGGCCGTTGCGCACGATTCGCTTGTCGGAGGTCAGGTCGTGCCAGAAATCCTCCGGCTGGAAGAGCAGCACCTTCGGCTCAAAGCCCAGGAACGCCTCCTCGAAGCCCGGCCATTTCTGCTCGATCACCGACCACACGAAGCCGGCGCAGAAAATGCGCTCGGCCATGGTCGACAGGATGCGGTCGTCCGGCACCGACTTCAGATTCGCATTGTCCGGCCGCGCGCCGAGCAGCTTGCTGAGCGCCGCCTCGCCGCCCTTGCGCCTGGCGGCGCGCTCCCGGATCTTCTTGAAGCTTGCCATGGCTCAACCCCTGTTTTGCGACGGGCCGGGATACTCCTATATGAGCACGTGGTTGCCAAGCCGAGTAGAGCATGGAGGGAGCCATGGCGAAGACCGTTGCCGAGCTTGCCGGGCACTGGCTGAGACGCCGTCCCGAAACCTTGAGCGAACAGGAAAGCCGGGTTCTCGAAAGCGCCGTGGCGGGCAGGCCGATCTCGCGCGACGTGAACCTCGCGGTCCTGCGCGGCCAGGATTTCGGCGACCGGCTGGCCGACGCGATCGCAAGGATCGGCGGCTCATGGAGCTTCATCGTCGCGGCCATCATCTTCCTGGCCGCCTGGACGATGGGCAACGCCTGGCTGCTCGGCCGGGATGGCTTCGACCCCTACCCGTTCATCTTCCTCAACCTCCTGCTGTCGATGGTCGCGGCGTTGCAGGCGCCGATCATCATGATGTCGCAGAACCGGCAGAGCGAGCGCGACCGGCTCGACGCCTGGCACGACTACGAGGTGAACCTCAAAGCCGAGTTCGAGATCATGGCGCTGCACGAGAAGCTCGACGAGATGCGCCACAGCCATATCATGACGCTGCGCGACGACGTCGCGCAGCTCTCGGCCAAGCTGGACCGCATCGAGGCGGCGCTGGTGAAGAACGGCTAGCGCAATTCCAGGAACCGGTTTCCCGTCCGGAATTGCGGCAACTGGATCTCTAGAAAGGAACGCCCGAAACGGTCTCGGCCAGCGCCAGTCCCCAGACGATCAGCGCGATGATGGCAGCGATCAGCACGGCGAGCGAGCCGCAATCCTTGGCGAGCTGGATTTCGATGTGGAATTCGCGCGAGATGGCGTCGCAGGCCGCTTCGATGCCGCTGTTCAGCACTTCGACCATGATCAGCAGCAGGACTACGCCGACAAGAAGCCAGTACCCGCGCCACGATGTGGAGAGAAACCAGGCCACCGGGATGGCGGCTATAAGCAGCGCCAGTTCCTGCTGGAACGCGGTCTCGGAGGCCGCAAGCCTGCGGAATGCACGAACCGAATTCTGCCAGGCCTTGATCAGGCGTTCCATGGATACCCCTCGAACGGATGGAAGGCGACGCTTTACAGCATGATCCCCCGGGATGTGAATGGATTTGCCGGCGAATGTTACCCTGCCGCAGGTCACCGCTCAGTCGCCGGCCACCTTGATGTCGCCGCTTGAGCGCTCGAACTGCGGCAGGCCGTCGTCGATCTCGTAGTAGTCGCCCTTGTCGGCGACGAAGATGTGCACCTCGCCCTTGAGGCCGCTCGAAAGCCCCGGCCATGACGGACGTTTCGGACAGTTCGTTGTGTTTCCAGAACAGGGCCGACCCACAGACCGAGCAGAAACCGCGCGTGGCGAAGGGTGACGCTTCATACCAGGTGATCTTTTCCGCGCCTTCCACCGTCAAGTCACCGTCGGCGACGTTGCTCGCGGCATAGTAGTGGCCGCTCTGCCTGCGGCATTGCAAGCAGTGACAATAGACCACCCCCCTCAGCGGACCTGAAACGGTGAAGCGCACCGCGCCGCAAAGGCAGGATCCTTTGTTCTTAATCGGCATGAATTACTCCGGTCGAACTGATGCCTTTCTGACAGAACTCTTGCGGCGGCGCTGAAGATTTTGCGACAGCCCGCGGTTGGTCCGGCGCGTGCGTAGCCCTGGCGGACAACAGCGAAAACGCGTGCAAGCCGCTTGAAATTAATGAAAATTTAGCGCGCCGGCTCCTATAGTGCCCCAACGTGAGGATTGCCTCGGGGGGCGTGCGCATCTTCGCGGCATGACTGCACTCTTGCGCTTGGCCCTCCCGAGCCCGGCAGCTTGCCCGCCCACCTGATGGCGGCGGAGCCGAAACGATGCAAGGTGGAGCAACGATGCAGCCTGCAAGCGCCGCGGTGGACCGGGCTTCCGACCTGGCGACCTCCGTGCTCCTCACGATGCGGCAACTCGGGGTTGTCGCCCTGCCCCGAAATTACGAGATATTCTACGAGGCGCTGTCGGGCTCCAACCAGGCACTCAGCCTCGAAGTGGTGTCGCTGAGGAAGAGGCCGACCCAGGACGAGCTCGACCGCATCGGCCGCAAATATTTCGCCAGCAACCACGTGAGCGGCATCGTCGAGCAGGCGCGCGAAACCCTCGCCAGCGAGCTGGAGGACATAGCCTCGATCCTGCGCAACGAGCGCAGCCATGTCGAGAAATACGGCCGCATGCTCGACCAGACGGCGGAGGGGCTCAACGGGCGCCTCGTCAGCAAGAACCTGCTGCAGAAGATCGTCGAGGTAATGTCGGTCGCGACGACCTCCACCATCGACCACGGCAAGGAAGTCGTACACGCGCTCTCCGACAAGTCGAACGAGCTGGAGAGCGTCAAGTCGAAGCTCGAGGAATACAAGCGCCTCGCCAACACCGACCCGCTGACCCAGCTCTGGAACCGGCGCGCCTTCGACCGCGAGATCGCCGGCATCTACACCAGCAACCGCGGCATCGTGTTCAAGGCGCTGATCCTGGCCGACATCGATCGCTTCAAGGGGATCAACGACCGCTTCGGCCATCCCGTCGGCGACAAGATTCTGCAAAGCGTGTCCGACATACTGCGCTCGTCGGTCCGCGAGGACATGTTCGTCGCCCGCACCGGCGGCGAGGAATTCGCGCTGATCGTCGAGGAGGCCAGCGAGGATGCCACCTTCGAGATCGCCGACCGCATAAGGCTGCTGATCGAGCAGACGCCGTTCGTCAACAGCCAGACCAGCGTCCACTACGGCTCGGTGACCGTCTCGATGGGTATCTGCATGGCATCCGAGGCGGATGGGCCGGAAGACCTCTATTCGAAATGCGACAAGGCGCTCTACCGCTCGAAGATGACCGGCCGCAATCGCGTCACGCGGTTCTCGAAATTGGCCGGGCGGGTCGGCAAGAACTGGATGCTCTACCGGAAGGACTGAGCGCCGAGGGCGCCACCGTCCTGTCCTGGCTTCCCCTTTCCTTGTGAACTTTCATGCGCTATACTTTCTCCAGAAATGGAGATCGTTATGCTTGAGCCAAAGGCAGGCTTGCGACCAGCGGCGGAAGCGGCCGTGCTCACCGAGGCCGTGATCCGCGCGGCCGACCAGCTCGGGGTGAACGCCAGATCGCTCTCCGCCGTGCTCGGCGTATCGGAAGCGACGGTGTCGCGCATGCGCCGGAAGGACTTTTCGCTCGAACGCGGCACCAAACCCTTCGAGCTTGGCGTCCTGTTCGTCAGGCTTTTCCGCTCGCTCGACGCCATCGTTGGCGGCGACGACACAGTCGCAAAAGCCTGGATAAAGAACCCCAATGCGGCGCTGGAGACCCGTCCGCTTGAAAAGATCATGACGATTGCCGGACTGTTCGATGTCATCGCATACCTGGACAGCCGCCGCGCTCTCGTCTGAAGTGGTCGCGCTGGAAGGCAAGGTCTGGCGTCTGGTCGAGGCGCAGCACCGCGTCTCCACGCTGAAGCTGGTCGACACGCTGGACGAGCAGACGCTGCTGGAAGACCTGATCGAGGAGTCCAAGCCGGCGATCCCAATCGAATGCCGCCACCTCGACTATCTGCTGGCGACGCCCTTCCGCTACGGCTCGGTCTATCCGCAGGGATCGCGCTTCCGCCGCGCCGGGCGGACCCGAGGCGTGTTCTATGCTGCAGAGCAAGTCGCGACCGCAGTGGCGGAGATGGCGTTCTACCGGCTGCTCTTCTTCGCGGATTCTCCCGATACCCCGTGGCCGAAGGACGCGGCGGAATACACGGCGTTTTCGGCTGCGATCCGCACCGACAGGGCGATCGACCTGACGAGACCGCCGCTGTCGAAGGATGCAGCACACTGGACGGCCTTCTTCGAGTACGAGGCGTGTCAGGCGCTGGCCGACGCGGCGCGCGAGGCCGAGCTTCACGCGATCCGCTATCAATCCGTGCGCGATCCGCAAAAGCGCGCCAACGTCGCCGTGCTCTCCTGCCCTGCCTTCGCCAAGCCGAAGCCCGTCGACCGCCAGACATGGCGCATCAGGCTCTCCGCGTCGGGCGTGCAGGCGCTCTGCGAATTCCCGCGCCAGCGCGTCGGCTTCGGACGCACAGACCTCGCCGGCGATCCGCGGATCGCCGGGTTGCGGTGGGAAAGAAGGAGCTGAAAAGGATAGGCGGCGGGCACGAGGTTCATCGCCTCAGCATAAGCCCGCCCGCCGTGCCGTGGATAAACAAAAGGCGCCGGAGGTCCGGCGCCTTGTCTTCTGAGCCTTGCGGATGTTACTCCGCCGCGACCGTATGCACTTGCTTGGTGCTCTTCTTGAGCAGCTCCGACACCAGGAAAGCCAGCTCGATCGCCTGGTCGGCGTTGAGGCGCGGATCGCAATGCGTGTGGTAGCGGTCCTGCAGCTCATCGTCGCGGATGGCGCGGGCGCCGCCGGTGCACTCGGTGACGTTCTTGCCGGTCATCTCGATGTGGATGCCGCCCGGATGCGTGCCTTCGGCGTGGTGCACCTCGAAGAAGGTCTGCACCTCCTTGAGGATGCGGTCGAAGGGCCGGGTCTTGTAGCCGGCGGCTGTAATCGTGTTGCCGTGCATCGGGTCGGACGACCAGACGACGCTACGGCCTTCCTTCTTCACCGCGCGCACCAGCTTGGGCAGGTGCTCGGCGACCTTGTCGGAGCCGAAGCGCGCGATCAGGGTGAGCCGGCCGGGCTCATTCTCCGGGTTCAGCGTGTCGATGAGCTGCAATAGACCGTCCGGCGTCAGCGACGGGCCGCATTTCAGGCCGAGCGGGTTCTTGATGCCGCGGCAATATTCGACATGCGCATGGTCGGGCTGGCGCGTGCGGTCGCCGATCCAGATCATGTGGCCGGAGGTCGCATACCAGTCGCCAGAGGTGGAATCGACGCGGGTCAGCGCCTCCTCATAGCCGAGCAGAAGGGCCTCGTGGCTGGTGTAGAAGTCGGTCTCGCGCAGCGAATAGTTAGTCTCCGAGGTGATGCCGACCGCCCGCATGAATTCCATCGTCTCGGTGATGCGGTTGGCCAGCGCCTCGTAGCGCTCGCCCTGCGGGCTGTCGGACACGAAGCCGAGCATCCAGCGGTGCACGTTCTCAAGGCTCGCATAGCCGCCCTGCGCGAAGGCGCGCAGAAGGTTGAGCGTCGCCGCCGACTGCCGGTAGGCCATCTCCTGGCGCGCCGGGTCGGGGATGCGCGACTTCTCGTCGAACTCGATGCCGTTGATGATGTCGCCGCGATAGCTGGGCAGCGTCACGCCGTCCTTGGTCTCGTTGTCGGACGAGCGCGGCTTGGCGAACTGGCCGGCGACGCGGCCGATCTTCACCACCGGCTGCGCGCCGGCATAGGTCAGGACGACGGCCATCTGCAGGAAGACGCGGAAGAAGTCGCGGATGTTGTCCGCGCCGTGCTCGGCGAAGCTCTCGGCGCAATCGCCGCCCTGGAGGAGGAACGATTCACCGGCCGCGACGGTCGCAAGCTGCTTCTTCAGCTTGCGCGCCTCGCCTGCAAAAACGAGCGGCGGAAAGGTCGCGAGACGGCCCTCGACATCCCTGAGCGCGGCGGCGTCCGGATAGGACGGCACCTGCTGGATGGGCTTTGCTCTCCACGAATTCGGCGACCACTTCGTCATTGTCTCGATCCAGAACCTGGCCGGCGTCTTCATGCGCCGGCTCTGTTTTCGTCCCCAAAATGGGGACCGCGGCTCCTAACATAAAGGACGGCCGCTATTCTAGCCCGGATTTTTCGGGAAATCGAATGGGCGGTTCTTCCCCCGCTTGGAAGAGAGGAGGCCGGGTGGCCGGATGAGGGGCGGTCCCAATCTCCAATAGGCGCGCGCGCTGCCCCTCACCTGTCGGCTTCGCCGACATCCTTTCCTCGTGAACGGGGGGAGAAAGGGCGCGTTTCACCGTCGCCACGCCCCGCTTTCGCGGTCTGGCCATTGAGGTCCTTCGACAAGCTCAGGACCGGGAAGACGGGCGGCCGTTCGATCGCCAATCTAAACATAACAATGCGACCTTGCGGCCGCCCGTCCGGCGTTTTTTGGCTGTTCCACTCCCTGCGAGGGACCTCCCGGCTTGTGATCCCGAACCATGGGATCACGTCGCTGCCGGTGGTTTCTACGTGCCGACGCCTGGACATACCCGTGTCTTGTCCCCGTCGCTTTCGCGCGGGGAGTCTGAGAGCTCTGGAACACCCCCCGGCCCTCCACGGCCACGTTAGCCGCTTCACCCGAGCGCCGGTTCCTCCCCGCAAACCACCGTCATGATCGGCGTTCCCGCAGGAGAAACTCGGGCCAGTATCGCCGAGGTTCGAAAAGTGGGGATGAAAAGGGCCGAATTTCTTTCTGATTCAAGCGAAATCAATAGGTTGACGGAGAAGTCTTTCCACACGCCATAGCGTTTCCACCACGATTGCAACATGCTGGTAGGGAACATACGCGCCGACACCACGTTTCGCTCCCATGGTTCAAACGGCTGCTTTTCTGCGCAGTCTCGAGCGTCGAGACAGTCTCAGCGACGACGAGATCAGGATCATCAGTGAGCTTCCGGCACGGCCCGCCGTTTTCACGGCAGGCGAGGAGATCGTCACGGAGGGCAGCCGGCCGAAGGAAAGCTGTCTGGTGACATCGGGCTTCGCCGCGCGCAGCCAATCGCTGCGCTCCGGCGAGCGGCAGATCACGGCGGTTCATGTCCCCGGCGATTTCGTCGACCTGCATTCCCTGCTGTTGAAGGTGATGGACCACAGCGTTGTCGCGCTCGGTCCTTGCAAGGTGGCCTTCATCCCGCATGAGAAAATCAAGTTGGTGACGGAGACGAACCCCCATCTGGCGCGCCTCTTCTGGCTTTCCACGACGATCGACGGCGCCATCCAGCGCGCGTGGATCACATGCCTGGGACGCCGCTCGGCCGAGCAGCACCTGGCTCACCTGGTCTGCGAACTCTACGTCCGGCTCGAAGCCGCGGGCGTGGCGTCCGATCTCACCTTCGAATTTCCGGTGACGCAGATGCAGCTCGGCGACGTGCTCGGCCTTTCCGTGGTCCACGTGAACCGCAAGCTGCAGGAGCTGCGCGCGGCCGGCCTGGTCGAATGGCGGGACGGCAAGGTGAGGATCCGCGATTTCGAACGACTGGCGGAAATGTCGGAATTCGACCCGACCTATCTGAGCCTGAGCCGGGAATCGCGATAGGGAACTGCGTGAATCAGCAGTTTTTGTCGTCCAGCCATGTGGACTTCAGCTCGAGCGTGGCCCGAAAGACGACGGTTCCGCCATCGTCACGCACCTCAACGCGGAAGGTGCGATTTGGCCCGTCCGGCAACAGTTCGCGCGCCATGTCGGGAAGCGCATCCACCGCCCGATCCTGCACAAGCCGGCGCGACGCGCATTCGATTCCGTCGGCGTCAATCGCGGTCTTATCGCCATCGAATGTGTCGAAATAGAACTTCGGCAAGGTACAACCCGTAGTGGCACGCTCTCCAAAATGCGCCGCCTAACCAGTTGTTCCATCGAAACATGGGTTTGCGGCTCGTCGGCCGTCCGAACACCGGCAAGCAAAAGCCCGCTGCCTGAGGGGAGAGCAGCGGGCCTTTCTGGGCAGGAGCCCATGATCACCAGGGCGGTGACCGCATCCTAAACGGGAGAAGATTTGAATGGTTCCCGACGCCGCGCTGTTGTCTGGGATCAGCTAAAGGGCCGTGTCCGGCTGCCAGCATACCACCGGCAGTTCCGGCGCTCCGCGGTGGTCGAACACCACCGCCATGGTCCTACCAGTCGAGACCCTGACGATCGAGGCGACGATCGCATCGTCGCTCTCCATGCTGGCAGGAGCGGTGGCGCGGAAATCCGCGAGCAGGCAGCGCGTCGAAACGGGTTGGCCGAGCGGATGTCCCGAAAGGAGAGCGGAAACAAGGTCGTCGCAGGTCGGAACCCGATCGGTATGGATAATTGCCGCGCCCATATGTCCAAACTCCAAGGGAAGGACATTACGTTGTTGATGCTACGCTTTTTGCAGAGGTTGGCGAGCGAATTTGTGGTCCGACCAGATGCAATTACGAGGGATAACGCAGCGTCAGCGATAGCCCGTGGCGTCGGCTGGTTTGCCGGCCTCCTGAACCTCCACGATATAGCGCCAGGCGTCGGGCTGCGACCCGTCGAGATCGGTGAAGCCATAGACCTTCGCCAAGCCGCCGCTGGAAAGCGACTGGCCGTTCCACCGCGCCCGGTCGGGATCGGCGGCGAGCGCGGCGACCGCACGGCCGACGAAGCGCGGCGTCTCCGAGATGACGAAGTGCGGCACGTTCGCCGTCGCGTCTCGCCAGTTGTCCTCCCTCACCCCGAAATGTTCGAGCATCATCTCGGAGCGCAGCCAGCCGGGCGTGATCGAGACGGCGGTCGCGCCGTGCTTTTGAAGATCCTTGGCGTGCGCCCACGCCATGCGGTTCACCGAGATCTTGGCGAGATCATAGAAGGGCGACAGCCGGTAGTGGTCGGCATTGTATTCGGCGGTGCCGTCGGTGACCTCGACCAAGAGCCCGCCCGGACGCTCGATGAGGAGCGCCAGCGCATGGTGGGCGGTGATGAGATGCGTGTCGACGCCGAGGCGCAAAAGGCGCAGGCCGTTCTCCAGATCGTGCTCCCAGACCGGCGTGTCCCACTCGAAGAGAAGCTCGCCGCCCCAGACATCGTTGATGAGGACGTCGAGGCGGCCCTGCTCGGTGCGGATCCGGTCGGTCAGCGCCCTCACCTCGGCGGAAACGAGATGGTCGGTCGGCACGGCGATGCCCTTGCCGCCGGCCGCGGTGACGAGATCCGCCGTCTCCTCGATGGTTTCGGAGCGACGGCCGTATTCGGACTGGCGTTCACGCGTGGTGCGGCCGGTGACGTAGACGGTGGCGCCTGCCGCGCCGAGTTCGACCGCGATGCCCCTGCCCGCGCCGCGCGTCGCGCCGGCGACCAGGGCAACCTTGCCTTCGAGCTCCATGGCGTCCTCCTCGATACGGCCGGCTTGGCTTCCGGCATGAATTAATTTATAAACAACTATTCACTTATAAATCAGAGTCAACATGGCCCGACCAAAAACTCTCTCCGACAGCGAGGTGCTGGTGGCAGCCCATCGGCTGATGCACGAAGCCGGTCCGGAGGCGCTGACCTTCGACAGCCTGGCGAAGGCCTGCGGCCTGTCTCCGGCGACGTTGGTGCAGCGCTTCAAGACCAAGGCCGGACTGAAGCGCGCCACGCTGATGCAGGCCTGGGACAAGCTCGACGAGAAGACGGCCAGCCTCGCCGGCCATCTGCCGAAGACGCCCGACGGCGCGATCGCGATGCTGGTGGCGCTGTCGGGCAGTTATGGCGGCATCGAAGCCTATGCCGAAGGGCTGATGGTGCTGCGCGAGGATTTTCGCGATCCGGCGCTGCGGGCGCGCGGCGCAGCCTGGAAAGAGGCGCTGTCTGCGGCGCTGGACGAGCGCTTCGCGGGCGTGGCCGGCGCGCCGCGCGACATCGGCCTCCTGCTCGCCACGCATTGGCAGGGCTCGCTGCTCTGGTGGGGGTTCGATCCCGGGGAGGAGATCGGCGCCTATGTCGGCAAGGCGCTGAAGCGCTTCGTCGAAAGCCTATTGCGCGAGTGCTGACGACCGCGGGAGGCACGGTCCCATCGCGTCGTCCAGCCCGCGCCTGAGGTCGTGCAGGCTGATCGCGCCGAGTTCGAACAGCGAGGTCGCCAGTTCGGCGATATAGAGCCGTTCGTCACCGTCAAACACGCCGCAATCCCGGCAATAGTCATCGACGGCCTGCCTCAAGAGCTTCAATTGCTGTGGGGTAGCGGTGAAGGTCACTGCGCTCTCCTCCCGTGCAACGGTTAGGGCGAAAGCCTGATGGACTCTTCCAAGCACCCGAGTTGCCGGTGCGATCTGATCGGGCGACAGGCCAAACATAGACGTTTGCCGGAACGGGGCAATGTCAAATGACAGGACGAACCGAAATGTGATCGTCGCCGAATTCAAGACGACAGACCAGCACAGACCGGCGCCGGCCCCCTTGCGCGCCCGCCCGCGCCGGGCGATGGTCGCCCAAAGGGGAGGACCTTGCGATGAGGAAGATACCGGCGCTCTTGCTGCTTGCGGCTCTTGGCGCATGCACGTCGACGCCGCAGACGCCGAAACCGGCTGCTTCGTCCGCAGCCGGCACCGCCGCCGCGGAAGTGCCGCTGACCGACGCCGAGCGCAGCACCATCGAGGCGGCCGTGCGCGCCAGGGCCGGGCAGCCTTCGGCGCCCTTCCGCACCATCATCGCCCAGCGCGACCGCGGCGGATCGGTGACCGTCTGCGGCTATTTCAATCCGGGCAGCGGCGACACGCCCTTCGTCGGCACGCTGAGCGAAGGCGCCTTCATCGTGACCGACGTCGGCGGCGCTCCGGAGCGCACGATCGCCACGCAGAAAGCCTGCCACGGGGCCGGCATCTACATCTGAACCCGGCGCTCTGTCGGGGCTTCCCGCCGGGCGCCTGCGCGCCCGGCGGCTGGTGCGCGGGCGTCGAACCGACTGCCGAAATTATACGATTTGTCCGACAATATTGCGATTGACTCCGTTCATGAGGTCCGTTTAGCTGGCCGCGGAAACTCGAATTCTGGCGGTCTAGGATCGCGCGTTGGAGGGCGCGCCCACGGGTTTCGCAACGGGAGTCCGACCGGCCTCCCCTAAGCTATTCCCTGCCCTGTATGCCGCTCACGTTTCCGCAAACGACCAACGGAAAAGGGAGGAATTCATGAAGCTCAGACTTGCAAGCGCCCTGCTGGTGACCGCCGCATTGCTGGCGACCGGCGCCGTGGCGCAGGAAAAGAAGCAGCTCGCCTTCGTCGTCAACGGCGCGTCCGACTTCTGGAAGCTCGCCGAGGCGGGCGTGAAGAAGGCGCAGGCCGAACTGCCCAACTACGACCTGTCGCTGAAATATCCCGAGCAGGCCGCGGCCGCCGTGCAGCAGCGCCTGATGGAAGACCTGGTTGCCGGCGGCGTGTCGGCGATCATGGTCAGCGCCGTCGATCCCAAATCCTCGACGGATTCGCTGAACAAGATCGGCGCGCAGGTGCCGCTCTTCACCACCGACAGCGACGCGCCCGACACCAACCGCATCGCCTATATCGGCTCGTCCAACACCGACGCCGGCAAGCAGGCCGGCGAGATCGCGCTGAAGGCGCTGCCGGAGGGCGGCAAGTGCATCGGCTTCGTCGGGCTGCCCGGCGCCGACAATGCGCGCGAGCGCATCGAAGGCATGAAGTCGACCATCGCCGGCTCGAAGGTCGAGCTGATCGACGTGCGCGGCGACGACATCGACCAGACCCGCGCCAAGCGCAATGTCGAGGACGCGCTGGCCGCCAACCCCGACATCGACTGCATGGTCGGCTTCTATTCCTACAACCCGCCGCGCATCTACGAGGTGCTGAAGGAGAGCGGAAAGCTCGGCCAGGTGACAATCATCGCCTTCGACGAGGATCCGATCACGCTGGGCGGCGTGCGCGAGGGCACCATCGCCGGCACCGTCGTGCAGGACCCCTTTGAATGGGGCTACCAGGGCATGAAGCTGATGGCCAAGTATCTCGAGGGCGACAAGTCGGTCGTACCCGAGAACAAGCTGATCATCGTGCCCACCAAGATGATCGACAAGGGCAATGTCGACGCATTCGAGGCGGAACTGAAGTCGCGCATCAGCGGCGGCTGACGCCTTGGAGCGGGCAGGCCGGCCTATTCTCCCAGCCGGCCTGTTCGGCGCGTATTGCTGTCCGACGAACCAATCAGCATAGTTCGCCGATGCCAGAGCCGTTCCTGAAGATGACGGGTATCTCGAAGGTGTATCCCGGCATCAGGGCCGTGGACGGCATCAGCATTTCCGTTAGCAAGGGCGAGGTGATCGGCCTCGTGGGAGAAAACGGCGCCGGCAAGTCGACGCTGATGAAGATCCTGGGCGGGGTGGTCGCGCCGAGCGGCGGCACGATCGAGCTCGACGGCGTCGAGATGGAGCGGCTGACGGTCGGCGGCTCGATGCGCGGCGGCATCGCCTTCGTGCACCAGGAACTGAACCTCTTCGAGAACCTGACCGCCGCGGCGAACATCTTCATAGGCCGCGAGCCGCTGAAGGGCGGGCCGCTGAGGCTGATCGACGAATGCGAGCTCAACCGGAGGGCGGAGCCCTACCTGAACCAGCTCGGCGCGGATTTCGGCCCGGAGGCGCCGGTGGCCTCGCTGTCGCTGGCCGAGATGCAACTGGTCGAAATCGCCAAGGCGCTGTCGCTGAAGGCGAGGCTGGTCATCATGGACGAGCCGACATCGAGCCTCACCGCATCGGAGACGGAGCGGCTGTTGAAGATCATCGCCCGGCTGAAGGCGGAGGGCGTGTCCGTCATCTTCATCTCGCACCGGCTGGCCGAGGTCGAGCGCTCGGCCGACCGCGTCGTCGTGCTGCGCGACGGCAAGCGGGTCGCCGAACTCGGCAAGGACGAGATCCATGCCGAGACGATGATCCGTCACATGATCGGCCGCGACCTGAAGACGCTTTACCGCCCGCCGGCGAAGCCGCCTGGCGAGCCGATCCTCGAACTCGTCGGCGTGCGAACGGCATACAGGCCCGAGCAGGCCGTAAGCCTGTCGGTGCGGCGCGGCGAGATTCTTGGGCTCGCCGGCCTCGTCGGCTCCGGCCGGACGGAACTGGCGCGCACCGTCTTCGGCCTCGAGCCGCTGAAGGGCGGCGAAGTCAGGATCAGGGGCGAGCCCGCACCCATAGCGTCTCCCAGCGCAGCCATCGCATGCGGGCTCTACCTAGTGCCGGAGGACCGCAAGCGCTCCGGCCTGATCGTCGATTTCCCGATCCGCGAGAACATCACGCTTGCCAACCTGGAAGTGCATGCGAAGCACGGGCTTATCGATTTCGGCGCGGAGGAGAAAGCTGCGCTGAAGCAGCGCGACCGGCTGGACATCAGGACGCGCAGCGTGACGGCGCCCGCCGCATCGCTGTCGGGCGGCAACCAGCAGAAGGTCGTGCTGGCCAAGTGGCTGTCGATGCAGCCGCAGGTGCTGATTTTCGACGAGCCGACACGCGGCGTCGACGTCGGCGCGAAAAGCGAGATCTACCGGCTGATGCGCGAACTCTCCGACCACGGCGTCGGCATATTGATGATCTCCTCCGACATGGAGGAGGTGATCGGCGTCAGCGACCGCGTCGCGGTCATGCATGAAGGCCGCATCGCCGGCTTCCTCGACCGTGGCGACCTCAGCGAGCAGTCCATCCTGTCGCTCGCGGTCGGAAGGATCGCGGCATGAAGCCCCCTCACCTCACCGGAAGCTTTCACCGATGATCAACCGGAAAGACCTCTGGCTTCTCGTCCTGATCATCGTCGTCGGCGCGGTGGTGGCAATCATCAACCCGCGCTTCCTGTCGCCCATCAACCTGTCGAACACGGCGAACCTGATCGGCCTGTTCGGCATATTCGCGGTGGCGCAGGCCTTCGTCATCATCTCGGGCGGCATCGAGCTGTCGGTCGGCTCGGTCATCGCGTTGCTCGGCGTCATCTTCATCGACCTGGTGGCGAGCGAGGCGGTTAATCCCGGCCTCGCCTTCGTCATCGTGGTGGCGATCGGCTGCCTGATCGGCCTGCTGCACGGTTTCCTGGTGGCCAAGCTCGGGCTGCAACCCTTCGTTGTGACGCTCTGCGGCCTGCTGATCTACCGCGGCATAGCGCGCTACTACACCGAGGACGCGACGGCGGGCTTCCCGTTCGGGGCCAGCTTCCCGACGCTCGAATGGCTGGTCGCCGGCCGCTTCTACGGCATTCCGCACAGCCTGATCGCCTTCATCGCGATTACGCTCGTCATGGGCGTCGTGCTGCACAAATCGGTGTTCGGCCGCTACCTCTTCGCTGTCGGCAAGAACGAGGAAGCGGCGCGCTACAGCGGGATTCACACCGCGCGCATCACCATCGCCGCCTACGTCATCTGCTGCGGGCTGACGGCGGTGGCGGCGGTCTTCATCGCCATGTACACGCGCTCGATCTCGCCCTCCTCGCACGGCAATTTCTACGAGCTCTACGCCATCGCGGCGGCAGTGCTCGGCGGCTGCTCGCTGCGCGGCGGCGAAGGCTCGATCGTCGGCGTGGTGCTCGGCACCGTGCTGCTGCAGGTGCTGCAGAACCTCGTCAACCTTCTCGGCATCCCGAGCTCGCTGAACTTCGCCGTGATGGGCTCGGTCATCCTGATCGGCGTGCTCGCCGACCAGCAGATTTCGAGGCGCGCCGTGCGCGTGAAAGCGCCGGCTGGGTAGATCCCCACTTGCTGAACCGACCCTGGCCCGTGATCCCGGACAAGAAAATCGCAAACGGCTGGATCATTTCCGTTGCCTTCCGAAACTTGCTGAATAACATCAGCTTATCGGGATTGGGGATTCCAGAATGCGACTGATACTGACGAGCGTAGCTGTGCTGCTCACGGCGACGGCGGCGCAAGCCGACATGGGTGTGAACTTCCAATGGGGGCCGACGAAGAAGTGCTTCGACGCCAAGTCACCTCCAATGCAGTTGACGGGGGTTCCCGAGGGTACGGCCAAGCTCGACATCAGGATGGTCGACAGGAACGCGGTTGGCTTCAACCATGGCGGTGGCAAGATCGCCTATTCGGGCAATTCCCTTCCCTACGGCGCCTTCAAATATCGGGGCCCATGCCCTCCGTCCGGCAGCCATACCTATCAATTCACGGTCAAGGCGCTCGACGGCAAGGGAAAGACCATCGCGACTGCGAAAGCCAGCAAGAAGTTCCCTTGACGTTGAGCCAAGGACCCGGGCTCGACCACCTATCTACCAGTAGCTGACCCCAGCGCGGGGGCAGGCTAGCAAGGATGGCGCTCGCCGTGCTTCACCAGGTAGCTCGGCTTGTACATGGTGACGAGTTCTTCCGCGGCTGTCGGGTGCACAGCCATGGTGCGGTCGAAATCGTCCTTGCTGAGGCCGGCCTTCAGCGCGATGCCGAGAAGCTGCGCCATCTCGCCGGCGTCCGGCCCGAGGATGTGGGCGCCGAGCACCAGCCTTGTGTCGGCGTCGACGACCAGTTTGGTGAGCATCCTCTCCTGACGGCCGGAGAGCGTGTGCTTCAGCGGCCGGAACGAGGCGCTGTAGACTTCGAGGTTTTTGAAGCGCCGCGCCGCCTCGTCTTCCGACAGGCCGACGGTACCGATCTCCGGCTGCGAGAAGACCGCGGTGGGGATGCAGTCGTGATCGGGCTCGCTCGGATTGTCCTTGAAGGCGGTCTCGATGAAGCACATGGCCTCGTGGATCGCCACCGGGGTCAGTTGCACGCGATCGGTGACGTCGCCGATCGCCCAGATGTTCTTCACGCTGGTGCGCGAATAGGAATCGACACGGATCTCGCCCTTGACGCCCATCTTCACGCCGGCCGCCTCGAGGCCGAGATCCTGCGTGTTGGGGATGCGGCCGATGGCGAGCAGAACCTGGTCGGCGACGAGCACGTCGCCGTCGCTGAGCGTTGCGTCGAGCCTGCCGTCGGCGCGCCTCTCGATCCGCTCGAAGATGGTGTGGCAGCGAATGCGGATGCCCTTTGCCGTCATCTCCTCATGCAGGCGGCTGCGCAGATCCATGTCGAAGCGCTGCAGGATTTCCTTGCCGCGATAGATCAGCGTCGTGTCGACGCCGAGGCCGCGGAAGATGTTGGCGAACTCCACCGCGATGTAGCCGCCGCCGGCAATCGTGATCGCCTTCGGCAGTTGAGGCAGGTCGAAGGCCTCATCCGAGAAGATGCAAAGTCCGTGGCCAGGGAGCGCGGCATGCGGATTGGGCCGGCCGCCGGTGGCGATCAGTATATGCTCAGCCGTGACGGTGCGGTCCTCGCTCTCGATGCGAACGGTGTGCGCGTCCACCAGCGTCGCGCGGCTCTGGAACGTCTCGCCGCCGGCCTTTTCGACGCCGCCCTGGTAGACGCTGGAGAGCCTGCCGATCTCCTTGTCCTTGTTGGCGATCAGCGTCGGCCAGTCGAAGCTCGCCTGCGGCACGGTCCAGCCGTAGCCTTCGGCGTCGGCGAAATGCTCGGGGAACTGCGAGGCGTAGACGAGGAGCTTCTTCGGCACGCAGCCGCGGATGACGCAGGTGCCGCCGAAGCGGTATTCCTCGGCGACCGCCACGCGCTTGCCGAGCGATGCCGCGACGCGCGCGGCGCGCGTTCCCCCCGAACCGCCTCCGATGACGAAGAGATCGTAGTCGTATCGGGGCATCAGCCTGGTCTCCGCACAATTTGCGGATGACAGTTAGGGGGGGATCGCCCAAAAGAAAAGCCCGGCGCTGACGCCGGGCTTTGGACCGCGCGAATAGGCGTGCTGTTATTGGGCCGGCGCTTCGAGACCCTGCAGCATCGGCAGCTCGCCCTCGGGCGCAGCCTCCGGCGCCGGCACGGCAGCACCACCCTCGGGCGCCGGAGCGGCATTGCCGCCGGCAGCCTTGTCCGCCGCAACCTGCGCATCGACGATGTCGGAGATCTGCTTGCCGACTTCGGTGGCGAGATCGCGCGAGATGCCGCGCTGCCAGATCTCGGCGGCCTTGACCACTTCGCGGGCGACGATCGGGCCGGAGGCGAGCAGCTTTTTGCCCGGCTCGCTGTTGTAGAAGCCGGTGATGGCGTTCAGTTCTTCCTCGCTGAAGATCTTGGCATAGGCGAGCGCCGCCTCGCGCTCGAGGTCGGCGCGGCGGCCTGCAAGTCCAAGGGCCTTCTCGTCGACGGTCGAGATGATCACCTCGGTGAGGTCGGGATTCTGCTGGATGAGCTCCTGCTTCAGCTGCTGCGCGGCAGCCGGAAGGATGATGTCGTAATTGTTGGTCGCGCCGACGGCGGCGATGGTCGCGCGGGCAGCCTTGAGATGCGATTCGGAGACCTCCTGGGCGTAGGCCTGCGATGCGGCAACGACGAAGGCCGACGCTGCCAGGACGGCGGCGGTTCGGCGGACGCGGTTGATCAATTTCATGATCGGAAGAACTCCCTGGTTAGTCAGTTTGCCTGGACGGCCCTGATCCCGTCGGCGCCGGCGACAATCGCCAGCCTGGCCAAGCCCAGGAACAGTCCGTGCTCGACGACCCCCGGTATGGCGTGAAGAGCATTCGACAGCGCTCTTGTATCCGGAATGCGGCCAAAAGATGCATCCAGGATCAAATGCCCGCCGTCTGTAACAAAAGGCTGGCCGTTCGTCATCCTCAATGTCAGCGGGCCCGAAAGGCCGAGCCCGGAGGCCGCCCGCGCGATGGCGAGCTCGGTCGCATTGAGGCCGAACCGGTTGACTTCGATCGGCAGCGGGAAGCGGCCGAGCACCGGCACCAGCTTGCTCTCGTCGGCGATCACGATCATGCGCGAGGAGGCCGCAGCGACGATCTTCTCGCGCAGCAGCGCCCCGCCGCCGCCCTTGATCAGGGACAGCTGGGGATCGATCTCGTCGGCACCGTCTATGGTGAGGTCGAGCTCCGGCGTCTCGTCGAGCGTGGAGAGGGCGACGCCGAGCTCGGCGCAGAGCGCGGCCGTGCGCTCCGAGGTCGGCACGCCGACGATCTTCATGCCGCCGGCAACCTTTTCGGCGAGCAGGCGCACGAACTCTTCGGCGGTCGAGCCGGTGCCGATGCCGAGCCGCATGCCGTCCTCGACATGCGCAAGCGCGGCCCGTGCCGCCTCGATCTTCAACGCCTTCGCATCCATCGACTGTCGGTTACCCCGTGAAAATGTCCGGCGCTCCTAGCATCTTTGGCTGGCGACGGCAAAGGCCGGGCGGCGAGGCCGGATGCAGCCCGGAGGCACGGAGCCCGGGCGTCAAAAGGTCCGGCGAACGCGGCTTGCACGGCGACGCCGTGCGCGGTACTCGGCGAAGCCGCCTAAAAATTCCCCGCGGCAGCTTCAAAGGTCAGGACGGATATCTCGATGGGCAAGCCGATCATCGTTTTCGACCTCGACGGCACGCTGGTCGACACCGCGCCGGACCTGCTGGACAGCCTGAACCACACCCTGTCGGCCGGCGGCGTTGCGCGCACCGACTCGGCAGGCTTTCGCCAGTTCGTCGGCCATGGCGGGCGCGTGATGATCGAGCGCGCCTACCAGGCGCAGCGCCGCGCCCTGCCCCTCGACGAGCACGACCGGCTGTTCGCGCTGTTCCTCGAGCATTACGGCTCCAACATTCCCGGCCAGTCGAAGCCCTATCCGGGCGTCGTCGAGGCGCTGGAACGATTCCGCGCCGCGGACTACCTGCTGGCGGTCTGCACCAACAAGACCGAGGAATTTTCCAAGCGCCTGCTGGTCGAACTCGGCATGAGCGGCTTCTTCGCGGCGATCTGCGGCCAGGACACGTTCGCGCACCGCAAGCCCGATCCCAGGCACCTGACCGATACGATCCGGCTGGCCGGCGGCGCGACGTCGCGGGCGGTGATGGTCGGCGACTCCAGGACCGACATCGACACCGCCAAGGCCGCGGGCATCCCGGTCGTTGCCGTCGATTTCGGCTATACGGACCGCCATGTCCGCGAGTTCGAGCCGTCCAAGGTGATCTCGCATTTCGACGAACTGACGCTCGACCTGGCCGAACGGTTGATCGACGCGGCGCGCGGCTGAAACATTGATTGCGCAAGGGAAAAGTGGTGGGCGATGCAGGGATTGAACCTGCGACCCCACCCGTGTGAAGGGTGTGCTCTCCCGCTGAGCTAATCGCCCGCCGTCGGCCGTGGCCGAAGCGAGCCGCGATATAGGCCGCGGCCGCCTTTGAAGTCAAGCTGGCTGTCAGGCCTGACGCCGAAGAGTTTTCCGGCCCGACGAGAGCCTTGCGGCCCGCTCAGCTGCTCGGTACGCGCACGTCGTCCGTCTTCTCCATCGCGAGCTTGACGCGGGCGTCGCGGTCGTAGACGTCGCCGAAATATTCGATCTTGCCGTTCTTGTCCGGCCAGGCGGTGAAATAGGCGACGTAGACGGGGATTTTCAGCGTCGTCTTCTCGATCGAATGGCCCTTGGCAAGCTTTCCCGCGACATAGTCGACGGACTTTCCGAGTACGGCCGCCGCCATGCCGCGCGGGTCCTGGAGGCGCACGCAGCCATGGCTGAAGGCGCGCTCGTCGCGGTTGAACAGCTCCTTCTGGGGCGTGTCGTGCATGTAGATGGCGTGCTTGTTGGGGAAGAGGATCTTCAGCTCGCCGAGCGCATTGGCTTCGCTCGGCGTCTGGCGCACATTGTAGGGTACCTTCCCCCCATAGGCCCACCAGTTGATCGATGAGGACGAGATGTGGCGGCCTTTCGAATCGGTGACCTCGTAGCCGGCACGGTCGAGATAGCCGGGGTCGTTGCGCAGGCGCGGCAGCATCTCGTTGACGATGATCGACTGCGGCACGCCCCAGTACGGATTGTAGTCGACCTGCTCTATCTCGTCGTAGAAGAAGCTCGTCTGGTTGGACGGCTTGCCGATCACGGCGCGCATATTAAGCTTCTCGACGCCATGCTCGATGAAGCTCGCGGTGAAGGCCGGCTGGTTGATGAAGACGCGCGTCTCGCCGAGATCGCGCGGCAGCCAGCGCAGCTGCTCCAGCGCGACCAGCACCTTGTCGATTCGCTCGGCCCTGGAAGTACCGGCAAGCGCCGCCACCGTGCGCGGTCCGACGACGCCATCGGCTTTCAGCCCGGCCTTGGCCTGGGCAGCCTTGATGACGGGGACGAGATCCTCGCTGTAGGTCTCGCTGTCGACCGTGCGCGCCAGCAGCTCGCCATATTCGCCGCCCATCTCGTCGTCGAGGTCGCGGGCGACGAGATGCAGTATCTTGGCAAGCTCGGGATTGGTCTCGCCGGGCTTCACGAGCAGCTTCGGATCGACGACGATCTCGTCCTCGGCGCTGGCGTTCAGCGCCTCGAGCTCGACGCGCAACGCCCTGTACTCGGCACTGTCGGGATGACGCGCTTCGAGCCAGCCGCGCGCGTCGGTCGCCATCGACAGGACCTTCAGCGCGCCGACCATGTCGAACGGCTTTTCCGGGAAATCGTGGTAGCCGGAGATTTTGTTCGGATTGATGCGGCCGGCCTCGGCGTCGTGCGCATAGCGCAGCACGCGAGAAGAAAGCGCCATCTCGAAGCGGATCAGCTCTGCCTTGCGCTGGGCGTCCGGAAGGTCGGACGGGACGGCTACGGCATAGTCGGCCGGCGACAACCCGTGGCTCGCCGCCTCCCCCAGCACGCGTATGGCGTCGCGGGCGCGCTCGTTCAGCGCGTTGTCGCTGATCCAGATGAACTCCGGGTTGGCGGAATAGTACGCGACCAGCGCCTTGGCGATCTCTGGCTCGGCGAAGAGCTCGTAGCCGGCGAGCGCGGAAGCCGCTTCGCGGAAAGCCGTGCCCGAATCCGTCTGGTCGAGCGAGGCCGACTGGCCGATCGCGGCAAGCGATGTGAAGTCGACGCGCTGCAGAGCCGCCGCCTTGTAGTTGTAGTAGGAAGGGGCGCTGATCTTGGCGATCGGAGCCGCCTTGCGGACCGCGGGGCGGGCGGGCCGCTTCCTGTACGCCTCGCCATCGCGGTAGTAGCCGTCGCCGTAGCGGCTGGAGCGGCCGCGGTAGCCGCCATCCTCCATCCGCTGGTTGCGGAAGCCGCCGCCGAAAATATGTTCGAAAAGAGATTGCGCTTCCGCCTGAGGCAAGCCGACTGCAAACGTTCCTGCCAGCACCATGGGAAGCAGGACGACCTTTCTCGCGAAAAGCTTCATTGATGATCCATTTCGTATTCGCCGCATGAATTCATCGCCCCAAGCCGAAGGCAGATGTATGACGGGATGTGACCGATTCATACCGATAACGTTAAAGGTCCCATAAATTTCACGATGAGTGTTGCGCCATAGCTTCACATCCTCGTGACCTTCGCAAGCCGTTGGAATTCATCATCTTCCGGGCGAGCGCGCCGGCTTTTGAGCTATGGTTCGTCGACGAGCTTTTCCCCCGAATCGCCGTCGCGGGCAGAATCTCCCCGGCGAGAGACGCTTTCCTCGTCGGGAGCCCATCCGCCAGGCTGGCGGCGGGGCTCGTCGCCCGCCTGTTGCTGGCCGCCGCGGGACGGCATTCCGCCCTGCTGCGCCTTCTTGCGTTCGCTCTCGCCCTGCTCAAGCCGGCGCACCTGATCGCGCTCCTGGTCGGTGCGTTCGTATTTCTTGTTCATCGCCGTGCTCCGTCGTCCAGCCGATTGTCTGGGAGTGACAACGCGG
>Ga0233385_1000244_pt1 | contig 30621 bp, 24 predicted proteins | sample ElkDunMinimDraft_16_FD_191543 | JGI IMG/M metagenome (GOLD analysis project Ga0233385, IMG submission 191543) | Fecal eukaryotic communites from dung pellets of Tule Elk in California, USA - Elk Dung G36 | ecosystem: Host-associated > Mammals > Digestive system > Large intestine > Fecal | place...
GTCGTTGCGCTTGCGACCGCTGGTTCTGATATCAAACGGCGTCAGCCCCGTTCTTTCCACCCGGGGCTTTACAAGCGCAGGCAAATCACGCCATTGCCCGAGCGTAGCGACTTCTGCGGTAAGCGAATTACCCGTCGGTGCCGCTGTCTCTGCAATGACAGGGATTGCGTTACGCCATCATCCCATCGCTTGAGACGGGTAAGATGGCGAGCGAACCTATCGAACTGTTTCATGCCGCTACGCAGCCGTACGGCAATCAGCATATCAATATCCTGATGTAACCGGCCTTCCGGCGCGGTGCATTGTTTTCAGGGAATCCCCAATGACATCAAGACCCGTAACCAATGCCTCGGTCAGTGCCAGAGGCAGCCTTGAAACCCTCTCACAGCGCGAAATGAACCAGCTCAGCCAGGCCGGTGCGAGCAGCGTCTATACCCTGTTCCGCCAGTGCGCCCTGGCGATCCTGAATACTGGTGCACACATCGATAACGCCAAAACCATCCTCGAGGCATACGAGGATTTCGAGGTGCGCATCCATCAGCAGGACCGCGGTGTGCGCCTGGAACTGCTCAATGCACCGGCGGACGCCTTCGTCGACGGCGAGATGATCGCCAGCACTCGCGAAATGCTGTTCAGCGCGTTGCGCGACATCGTCTACACCGGCAGCGAGCTGGGCGCCCCCCGTATTGACCTGAGCACTTCGCAGGGCATTACCGACTACGTCTTTCACCTGCTGCGCAACGCTCGTACCCTGCGGCCAGGCGTGGAGCCAAACATGGTGGTGTGTTGGGGTGGGCATTCGATCAGCAGTGGGGAATACCAGTACAGCAAGCGAGTAGGACACGAGTTGGGCCTGCGCAGCCTCAACATCTGTACCGGCTGCGGGCCGGGTGTGATGAAGGGGCCGATGAAGGGCGCCACCATTGCCCATGCCAAGCAGCGGATCAGCGGCGGCCGCTATCTGGGCCTGACCGAGCCCGGGATCATCGCCGCCGAGGCACCCAACCCGATCGTCAACGAGCTGGTCATCATGCCGGACATCGAAAAGCGCCTGGAGGCGTTCGTACGCGTTGGGCACGGCATCATCATCTTCCCGGGCGGCGTCGGCACCGCCGAAGAATTCCTCTACCTGCTCGGCATTTTGTTGCATCCGGACAACCATGACCTACCGTTCCCGGTAGTTCTCACCGGGCCGCGGGATGCCGCACCCTATCTGCAGCAGCTGCATGATTTCGTCGGAGCCACCCTGGGCAGCGAGGCCCAGGGTCGCTACCAGATCATCATCGACGACCCGGTGGCAGTAGCCCGGCACATGAACGCCGGCCTGAAAGAAGTCGGCCGCTTCCGCCGCGAACGCAACGACGCCTTCCATTTCAATTGGCTATTGAAGATTGACGAGGGCTTCCAGCACCCCTTCGATCCGACCCATGAAAACATGGCCAATCTCAAACTACGGCGCGATGTTCCGCCCCACCAGCTGGCCGCCAACCTGCGTTGTGCCTTTTCCGGTATCGTCTCGGGCAACGTCAAGGACAAGGGCATCCGCCGCATCGAGCAGTTCGGGCGCTACGAGATACAAGGCGACACGGCCATCATGGAGCCGCTGGATAAGCTGCTGCAGGCATTCGTCCAACAGCACCGCATGAAACTGCCAGGCGGTCGCCCCTATGAGCCGTGCTATCGCGTGGTGAGCTGAATCTAGCCAGCCCACATCGGGCCTGCTGTAAAAAAGAAAACGCCGTCACCGGCTGGAACCGATGACGGCGCTTTTCATCAGGCCTGATCAGCCACGGATGTTGTAGATGTCCTTTTCGTTCAGCTCCGCATAGTCATAGAGGCGCTTGAGATAGGCGCTCTGCTGCTCCCACACCTTGGCGGCGACCGGATCAGACTTGGCGGACGCATCGACCACCTCGGCAGCCACTTCCTTCAGGCGCACCAACACCTCGTCAGGCAGGCGACGCACCTCGACACCCTGCTCGCGCAGCTGCTCAAGCGCTTCCATGTTCTTGGCGTTGTAGTCGTCGAGCATATCGCCGTTCACATCCCGTGCGGCCGCACGAACGATCGCCTGCAGATCCGGCGGCAAGGTTTCCCACGCCTTGATGTTCACGTCCAGTTCGAAGGTGACGTTCGGCTCCTGCCAGCCCGGCGTGTAGTAGTACTTGGCCGCCTTGTGCAGCCCCAGCGCCATGTCGTTGTACGGGCCGATCCATTCGGTGGCATCAATGGCACCGGTCTGCAGTGACGTGAAGATCTCACCGGCGGGCATGTTGACCACTGTGCCCCCCATTTTGGTCAGTACCTCACCGCCCAGACCGGGAGTACGCATCTTCAGGCCGCGGAAATCATCGACCGACTTGATCTCCTTGTTGAACCAGCCGGCCGTCTGCACGCCACTGGCGCCGCAGGCCATCGGCAGTACGCCGAAAGGTTTGTAGACCTCCTCCCACAGCTCCATGCCACCGCCGCGATGCAGCCAGGCGTTCATTTCCTGGGCATTGGGACCGAATGGCAGCGCGCAGAAGAACTGAGCGGCCGGGACCTTGCCCTTCCAATAGTAAGGTGCGCCGTGGCCCATTTCCGCCGTGCCGCGCGAGACCGCATCGAAGACCTCCAGCGCTGGAACCAACTCCCCTGCAGCGTAAACCTTCACCTTGAGGCGGCCGTTGCTCATCTCGTTGACCAGATTGGCGAAACGCTCCGCGCCGACTCCGACGCCGGGAAAGTTCTTCGGCCAGGACGTCACCATTTTCCAGTTGAAGGTCTGCTGTTCCGCAGCTGGCTGAGCACCCGCTGTTTGGGTGCTGTCCTCTTTGCATCCGGCCAGAGCGGTGGCTGCCAGGCCAACACCCGCAGCCGCGAGAATGTCACGACGTTTCATGCTGTTACTCCTTGTTATTGTTTGTTATTTCTCAAACGACAAAGCGCCACGGTTAATCAACCAGAAGCGCAAACCACATCAAAAGCGCCATAAGCTGCGCCTTAAAACTGACAAGGCACTCCGCAGACTTTGAAGAGATGATGAAAAAACTCAGCTGCCAGCTCGATTAACATTAGAGGCTCGGCCCGCTCAAGCCTAGCCCAGACGACTAAAGTCGTAAGCCATTGCTGCGGGAACTCGCACCTGCATAAAATCCGCCTCTCTCCAACGCTTAACAATAAGAAGGACGCACCATGTCCGATACTTCCCCACCCTTGCTGCGCTTTGCCAGCATGGTCGACCGGCTGAACCTGCTGTTCGGCAAAGCCTGCGCATGGTTGACCCTGTTTCTGGTACTCGGCACCGCTATCGTCGTGGTTCTGCGTTACGGCTTCGGCATCGGCGCTATCGCCCTGCAGGAAACGGTGCTTTATGCCCATGCGCTGGTGTTCATGGGTGCAGCGGCGTGGGTTCTGCAGCGCAACGGCCATGTTCGCGTCGACATCTTTTATCAGAAGTTCAGCCCGCGCAGTCAGGCTCTGGTGGAGTTGTCCGGGACGCTACTGTTTCTCTTGCCGGTTTGCCTGTTCCTCGGTTGGGCCAGCTGGGATTACGTGAGCAACTCCTGGGCCACGCTCGAAGCATCTAGCGAAGCGGGTGGGCTCAAGCTCGTGTTCATTCAGAAGAGCATCATCCTGGTACTGGTCGCCACGCTCGTCTTGCAAGGAATTGCCAGTCTGATCAAGTCTGCCTATCTGCTTGCTGGCCGCCTGCCTAGCTCGGAGACGACCCATGGCTGAGTTGATGGCGATCCTGTTGTTCGCATGTATCTGCCTTGCGCTGATGGCCGGCTATCCGGTTGCCTTCACTTTAGGCGGCGTTTCCTTGCTATTCGCCGGTATCGGCATCGTTACCGGGACCTTTGACGCCGGCTACCTCAGCGCTCTGCCAAACCGTCTGTTCGGCATCATGAACAACCAGACGATGCTGGCGGTTCCGTTGTTCGTGTTCATGGGGGTGATGCTGGAAAAGAGCCGCGTCGCCGAAGACTTGCTCGAATCCATGTCTCGGTTATTCGGCACCTTGCGCGGTGGCCTGGCGATCTCCGTCTGTGTGGTCGGTGCGCTGCTGGCCGCCAGTACTGGCATCGTCGGCGCCACGGTGGTGACCATGGGATTGCTGGCGCTGCCCACCATGCTGCGCCGCGGTTACGATCCAGCGATCTCTACTGGGACCCTGGCCGCAACCGGTACCCTCGGGCAGATCATTCCCCCTTCGATCGTGCTGGTGCTACTGGGCGACGTGATGTCCAGTGCCTATCAGCAGGCGCAGTTGAAGATGGGCATCTTCTCGCCCAAGACGGTATCGGTCGGCGACCTGTTCGTCGGCGCCCTGCTGCCAGGCCTGTTGCTGGTCGGTCTCTACATCCTCTACATCATCGCGATCGCGGTGCTGCAACCCAAGAAACTGCCAGCCTTGCCGCAGGAGGAGCTGGGCCCCATCGAATGGGGCAAGCTGACCTATGCGCTGGTGCCACCCCTGTTACTGATCGGCGCTGTGCTTGGCTCTATTCTCGCCGGTTACGCGACACCTACCGAGGCCGCCGCGCTGGGCGCGCTCGGCGCAATGGCGCTGGCGCTGTACAAGCGCAAGCTGAACCTTACCCAGTTACGCGAAGTGGCATTCGGCACCACCGAAATCACCGCCATGGTGTTCATGATTCTGATCGGCGCGTCACTGTTCTCACTGGTATTCCGCGGCTTCGGCGGCGAAGCCATGGTCGAGCATGTGTTCGAGCAATTGCCAGGTGGAGTGCTCGGTGCGTTCTTCCTGGTGATGGTGGTTATTTTCCTGCTTGGCTTCATCCTGGACTTCATCGAAATCATCTTCGTGGTGGTGCCGATCGTCGGCCCAGTATTGCTGGCGATGGGGCTGGATCCCGTCTGGCTGGGCGTGATGATCGCGCTGAACCTGCAAACCTCCTTCCTGACGCCGCCGTTCGGATTTGCGCTGTTCTATCTGCGCGGGGTCACGCCCGCGTCTGTACCGACCAGCACGATTTATAAAGGTGTCGTGCCCTTCATCCTGCTGCAGATATCGCTTCTGGTGATTGCGTACATGTACCCTGGGCTGATCACTTGGTTACCCGAGCTGGTATACGGCAAATAGCAACCGGCCAACGCCCGTCCCCCGACGGGCGTTTTCCTTGGTAACAGCGCATCCCGGCTACAATCGGCACTCCTCAACGATCAGCCAAGTCGATGTCCGCCTCCCCATCTCCATCCGAGCGCTTTCGCGCGCTGGACGCCTTTCTCACGCGCCATCAGGCACTCTGGCGGCCGCGCCCGTTCACCGAGCGGGTCCTACCCTGGGAAAGCGCCCATCCTGAACTGGCTGCTTGGCTGCGCAGCCGTTCGCTGGCCGAGGCCGAAGCCGTTCACAACCAGCCGGAAACGCTTGCTGCACCCGCACCCTTTACCGAACTGGCCGCCACCGCCACCCGCCTGAGCCGCATCGAAGAACTGCCTGCGAACGAACCGCCAATAGCCAACAGCCGCCAAAGCACAGACGTTCCGGGACGCAAATGGCGGCAGATCCAAGCGTTTGCCGCATGCCTGCAGTTCAGCGAGAAGCCCCGCCACTGGCTGGACTGGTGCGCAGGCAAAGGCCACCTCGGTCGTCAGTTGGCCCGCGAGGGCACCGCACTGACCAGCCTGGAATGGGACCCCGCGTTGGTTGAGGACGGCATCCGCCTGAGCGCGCGGCTCGGCATCTCCGCCAGCCATCAATGCCAGGACGTGCTCGCCGCAGACGCCACGCATCACTTGCGAGCGGAGCACACCCCCGTCGCGCTGCATGCGTGCGGAGACTTGCACGTTCGACTGCTGCAACTGGCTATCGACAAACAGTGCCGGCAGCTCGCCGTGGCGCCCTGCTGCTACAACCGCACACAGCTGGATCACTACCAGCCATTGTCACAGGCTGCACAGGGCTCTTCGCTACGGCTGACGCGCGACGATCTCGGTCTGCCGCTGAGCGAAACCGTCACCGCCGGCGCCCGCGAAAAGCGCAACCGCGACCACTCGATGGCCTGGCGCCTGGGCTTCGACATCCTCCAGCGCCAGCTGCGCCAGCAGGACGACTACCTGCCGATGCCCTCGCTGCCCAGCGCCTGGTTGAAGAAGAGCTTCGAGCGCTACTGCCGCGACCTGGCCGAGTTAAAGCACCTCCCCGTACCCGGAATGGAAGACTGGCAGGGGCTGGAACGCAGAGGCTGGCAACGCTTGGCGGAAGTGCGCAACCTGGAACTGCTGCGCGGCCTGTTCCGCCGCCCTCTCGAACTCTGGTTACTACTCGATCGCGCGCTGCTGCTGGAAGAACAGGGCTATCGCGTCCGCCTCGGCTGCTTCTGCCCGAGCGAACTCAGCCCGCGCAATCTGTTGTTGCTCGCCGAGTTGCCAACTCATCCCGGAACAGCCGCAAGTGACTGCTAACAAACGGTTTACTTGGCGCGAGCAATGGCTATAATGGCGCCCATCTTTTCGCCGGTATAGCTCAGCTGGTAGAGCAACTGACTTGTAATCAGTAGGTCCCGAGTTCGACTCTTGGTGCCGGCACCATACAAACCAAGCCTTTACGGGCGTTAGAATTTCGTGACCCCGTAATCAGATGTTCCCGAGGTACAGTTTCGGTACAGTCCCGTACCGAGCACACCTCGGAGAACGTATGGCACGCATCGCCCTCACCCCATCTGGTACATATAAGGCACTCATCCGCAAGGTGGGCTGGCCTAGCACTTCCAAGACTTTCCGTACCAAGCGCGACGCTCAGGATTGGGCCCGTCGTACCGAAGATGAAATGGTACGGGGCGTTTATATCGAGCGCAGCAGCTCAGAGCGCATGACGCTCGAGAAAGCGCTCAACCGCTATCTCCTGGAAGTCTCCCCCACCAAAGCCCCCAAGACAGCCAAGTCAGAAGAAGGCAGCGCCAAGACGTTGATTGCTCGTCTCGGCAAATACTCGCTGGCTGCCTTGAGCTCCGACATCATTGCGGATTACCGCGATGCACGCCTGTCAGAGAAGACCCGGCGCGGAACCCTTACCAGTAACAACTCAGTCCGTCTGGAACTGGCCCTGCTCAGCCACCTATTCACCGTGGCGATTCAGGAATGGAGGATCGGGCTGCCGTCTAATCCAGTCTCGAACATCCGCAAGCCCAGCCCCGGGCAGGGCCGCGACCGCCGTCTGTCTGCCGAGGAAGAGCGCCGGCTACTGGCAGCAGTGAATGGCCACAGCAACCCGATGCTCGGCTGGATCGTCCGTATAGCCATTGAAACGGGTATGCGCTCGTCAGAGATTACCGGCCTACGCTGCCAGCAGGTCGATCTGCAAAAGCGCGTAGTGCGCCTTACAGATACCAAGAACGACAGTTGCCGAACCGTCCCCCTTACAAAGGTGGCTACCGAGGCTTTCAGGACAGCACTGGCTCACCCTGTTCGCCCCAAGGACTGCAACCTGGTGTTCTTTGGCGAACCCGGGAAGGACAAGAAACGCCGCCCCTACGCCTTCACCAAGACCTGGGGTTTGCTGAAAAAGGATCTCGGCATGCCCGACCTACGCTTCCACGATCTCCGGCATGAGGCGGTCAGCCGACTGGTTGAGGGCGGGCTATCCGATCAGCAGGTCTCGGCAATCAGCGGGCATAAATCGATGCAGATGCTCAGGCGATATACGCACCTCTTCTCCCAGCATGTCATGTGTTGCTCAAAGCGCAAGGCCTTTTCCCCTTTGGCATAGCTACAATACGCGACATTTTGTGCGTTGCGTAAAGGAGCAGCCCGGACAGCAAATGGCGCGCCCTCAACCGCGGGCCAAGTCATTGCTGCTACGGAGCGAGATTGATGCTGTTCATTCCTACGCCAACATCAAAGCTAAAGCCCATCCTCGAATATTACGTTCAGACCGTTTCGATCAGAAAACGGAGTTACAAGACCGAGGTTTACAGGATCAAGGCCCTTGCCAGCCTACTGGGCGATCTGGTATTCAATGAGATTAAACCGATCCATGTCGTGGCCTACCGCGACAAGCGTCTAGCCACGCCTCATCCACGAGACAGCACGAAGACGCTTGCTACTTCGACGGTAAAGCTGGAACTCATGCTGCTCTCCCACCTCTTCACGACAGCGATCACTGAGTGGGGCATGGAAGACCTGATCAATCCCGTCGAGAAGGTCAGGAAGCCGAAGGCTCCACCAGGCCGCACACGGCGACTGTCGCCTGCAGAAGAGAAAAAGGTACTGCGCGGAGCCTGGCGTCACCCAAACAAAGAGGTGTACGCCATCATCGTTCTCGCCCTGGAAACGGCGATGCGCCAAGGGGAGATACTTTCCTTGCGCTGGGAAAACATCAGCTGGCAAAAGCGAACAGTCCTGTTGCCACTCACCAAGAACGGCGAGCCACGGGAAGTGCCGCTGAGCAAAGCCGCCTATAACATTTTGCGGAACCACATGACGCCACTCAGTGAGGGGCGTGTATTTTCGTACACATCAAACGGCCTCAAAAGCTCGTGGCGGATTTTCGTAAAGGGCCTCGGCATAGACGACCTCCATTTCCACGACCTGCGCCATTGTGCAATCAGTTCGCTCCTAGAGCGCGGCCTGAACACCATTGAGGTAGCCTCCATCTCGGGGCACAAGAGCATGGCGATGCTCAAGAGGTACAGCCACCTGATGACGTACAAGCTGGTGGCCAAACTGGACCCGAAGCCGCGAGCCAAGAAAGACCGCCCCATTCTCCGCGATCAGCTTCGGGCTTACCCTGCCGTAGTAACTGAGCACGCCAACAGGGTTGACGTGGACTTTCCCGACTTTATCAACCTTCGTCTTTCCAGCAAGACCGTCGATCATGCGATTCAGGGTGCGCAAGCGGGCCTGCTTCGCGAGGTAGTTACGCTTCTATGTGACGGTTCGGTGCCTCCAGAACCAAGCTCGCCAGAGACGATCTGCCTGCCGACGCACAAGAGCCGAGTCGAGATCATCTCGCCAATCTGACTGCCCGACCTCCATAGCCTTCGTAGCTATAGAGTTTCACTATCTGCGCAGGCCTGGGCTCTTCGACGTTGTTTGCGCGGTCGAACCGATGTAAGGCGCGTCGGCCTTTGCTGACGAATACAGGGAGGGGCGCCTGTGATGTGGGAAATGGTCGCCGCTAGGTCATCGTGGTGGCGAGAAACACCGAATGAGCGGGCGTCCTGATCGTTTCAAGATCGTTGACTGCGTTCAAATTCGGCAGAGGCCGAAGTCAGCCGGAAATGCAGGACTACTTCAGACCATCCCTAAGGGGACGGACATCTCGACTGCAGGCTTACTTCGGGCAGGCACCGAATACCTTAGCGGATCACCTCTACGAGGCTGCTCATAGCCCAATCCATTTAAGTGGTCGTTGAACAATAGACCTGAGCGCGCTCTACATCGGTCGAGCTGATGTGATCTCTATCCGAGTAGACAACCCCTGACGCGGTTCTAAGGTCATAGCCCAATACGTTTTCATCGGTATCGGAGATGCGAACCAGCTCAGCAAGCGGTTCCATCTGCCATGCGCCGGATCCGTTCAGACGAGAGGGAGTGATAACCTGAAGGTCCTCTATCTTGGCTTTGGCAGCGATACCTTCCAGCATTTGCTCCAGCTCTGCCTCGGACGCTACAAGGTACATCGTTCTCCAGTTAGCACTACCTTTGCCTATGTTAAGGGTTACGCAAAACCACGGACGATGCTGCTCTAGCTCAACAAAACGCCACAATTGGTAGGGCTCCCCAAATACAGGCGCGAGCGGGATTTCAGCATACCGGTGGGTGGTGAACATCGATGAATCTCTATATTTAAGCTATATACAGCATAGCTCATTCAGCGTTGAAAAGGCTTCATCGTTCCTTTTGCGAGGCAGCAAAGTGGAACTGAATGATGCGCTTGGGCTTGTGATTAAGGAGCTTCGGCAACAGAGGGAATTACCCCAGGAAGGGCTTGGGCCTAGCCAGAGCTACATCAGCGCGATTGAGCGCGGCAAGTGGAAGCCATCGTTGGAGAAGATAGAACAAATCGCAGCAATTCTTTCGGTTCATCCCGCTTCCTTGCTTATCCTGGCCTATCTAAGACAGGCGCCAGCGGGAGATGCGGATCAGATCCTCAGCTGCATCCAAACTGAAATCGAGGAGCTACGATCTACCTGAAAGCGACTCGGTGGCATCACCTCTGCAGTGACACATTGATCGGTGATCCTTGGCTCGCTGCCCAAGGAACCGCCTGATAGCTCCATGGTAACCTTGCTGAAATCCAGGACTCGCATCCCTCCGAAGGGCTGTGCCAATGAACCAATAACAATAGACAGCAGATTGACAGCCTTTGAGCATCAGCATCGTGGCTGACATTGACGGGACTAGATCATGGCTGAACTCAGCGATAACGAAATGGACCGTGACGAGGAAATGATTCCTATGCTCGCCGCCGCCGCCACGCATGCTGCTTACCTGCGTGCAGTTGCGGCAGGCCATACCCTGATAATGGCGAAGAATGGCGTGCTTGTTCAGGTTGAGCCGGACGGTTCGGAAATACCGCTCCGTGCATTAAGTGCCAAGCATAGGGTGAAACCTGGGGAGGTTTTCCGCATAAAGGCAGCTGTCTAGTAGCTAGCAAGAATGTGGTAAGGGATGGCTCTTGTTGCTTGAGAGCAGTAGTCAAAAAAGCAGCCGCAATGGAGAGATCTTCATCCTAGCCGGAGCGAGTGGCACTTATCGTGCAGTTCGGGTACGCAGCATTGCCGTTCAGAGATTACATCCTGCACAATTATGGCGTTTAGCTATATGGCCCGTGTGTGAGAAATTCCGCCATAGCAAGACCATGCCGTAGCGCTGCAAAGCATGGCGCGAGACGGCGCCTTTTCTTGCAAGAGAGATCACCCAGCACCGATCAGGTAGGCAAGGCCATTCTGTTGTCAGCGTCGGATCGCATCCAGCATAGCCCGCCAACTCGGTGTGTGAACAGAATCAGCGTTTGAGCCTTAGGGAAATGCCTTCCCCCCTCTTCTCAATTGCCAGTTCATCCCCCAAAGCCCAACCAAGCTTCTTAAGTAGCTCGGATGGAAGCTCAACGATAACGTCTCCGCTGCAGTCTCCTGAATCTTGGCAGACAACTCGCCGGCTATCAGGCGTGGTCATAACGTCACCCTCACTACAGGAAGCTTGAGTATGGCAGCTCATCTCATGGAAACGCCTTACTATCGCGCGCACGGGGTCGTAGTGGCTGGGCTACAGGCGGGCGGTAGAGATTAAAGAAATAAAAAAAAGCCCACCTATAGCGGGCGGGCTTTCGGGTGTCTCCAAGGGGAGGCAAGGTGCCAACTAACTCTCGGAGCAAGCGACACGAGGATACCCGCTTTCCTGAAGTACCGCTAACGGCCCAATAGCATCCCTCCGCAAAGGAGGACAAAAGCAGACGCTAGCGTTGGCCGAAACGGGAACTCGTCCAACGAGACGCTCACTTTAGTTCCACAGGCTCGCTCAGGAAGCCGATGAGCTTCGACCCTAACTCGGTGGCCCTGCGGGCCAGAATGCCTTGGCGCGACATGGTTGTGCCAAGGGATTCTGTGTTGATAAGGCCGCGCTGATACAGATCACCCCAGATGACCTTGTAGATCTGCTCTTTGCCTCTAATATCTGGAAACGCATGCTCAATGGCCTGCGTGATGCCGCCCATGCTCCAGCCGCTCGGGAACTCCACTCCATGCTTCTGGCCCCACTCTTCAGGGCCGCTCATGAGGCTGAGCAGGCGAATGTGGGTCACCGTGCAGACATCGATGAAATTGAGGAACAGCTGTCTCAGGTCTTCTTCTGGGTCATGGCCTACTGCGACGTTCAGCACTGCATTGCAGAGCGCCTCCAGCTTCTCTTGCTGCCTGGATAAACCGTTTCATGGGCTTCCCTTGCGATGAAATTCTCAGAAATCATAGCAAGGGTTTGTACGAGCGTTTTTACACACTCTGGGCCAGAAGCGGCAGCTCATTTGCGTACTGGTGTAAGGCCGCGACGCGCAGCGAGAATAGCAACATCCTTTGTGCTCGGGCTGAGGCTGATACGCGCTAGAACATTTTGCTGAGTTTCGGGGGTCCAAAATATCCGCAGGCGCTCACGTGCTCGGGTAATTGCTGTGTAAAAGATGCTGTGAGTAATGTCGTCTTCGTTGGCGTCGGTGATGACGATTTTGACGGAATCGTATTCAAGACCCTGCGCCTTGTGGATTGACACAGCATAAGCAACTTGGAATGGTACGGTGGTGTTCAGGGAATCGTCGTCCTCGTCGCTAGTATTGGAGTCGTAGACAGAGAAGCGCACGGTCGAGCCCTCTATCCACTCAAGCTCGTCATTATCTACGTCGAACTCGCTAAGTGGTCGATCAAGCTCTATGTCGAACTGGATTCGGCCACGAACACTATCGATACCAACGATGCGCCCCTTGAGGTTGTTGTAGATCACTGGCCGGAACCGTTCGGTCTCGTGAAAGAGAACTGGGTCTCCAATCTTGTAGGTCGAGACACGCCAAGTGGTTGCTGCTCCAGGGTTGCTGGTCTGCAGAAATCGGTTGATGTTGTTGATCCCGTAGAGGCCATCGTAGTTCAGGCACAGGATGATCTCGTCCAGCCCCTGAGGCTCGAATAGCGTCTTATCGAGCACACTGCAGTACCCATTGCGAGCCATGACCTCGGTGAGGTCATCTTCAATAGCGCGGACTTTGTTCCAGAAGCCTAACAGTGAGTCGTTCTTGGTTCTGAAGGGGGTAGTCAGCTCGAACACCGATGTGCTTGGAATAAATGACCTGATGATCTCGAACCAGTTGCCGAACTGGATCGACTCTATCTGGTAGACATCTCCGACCAACACAAGCAACCTGAAAGAAGTCTTCTCCAGTACCTTGATAAGGTCTGCATTACTGACGGTGCTGCATTCGTCTATTACGAGAAGGTCGTATTCAGTGGCGGCGGCCCTCTTGCCAATTTGACTGCTGATTGTCCGGAACTCGGCGTTTTGCGCGGTCACCTTGCGTTTTAGGTTGTCGATCGCAGGATTTGTATGCGCCAGGAAGAGCTTTTCCTTATCGTTGAAATAGTGAGCTATGTGGTCAACCATCGTTGATTTACCAGTGCCAGCTGCCCCATAAATCAGTGCGACGCGCGACTGGCTGAACAACTGCTTGAGAGCGTTCCTCTTTATCGGGTCGTCGATGCTACGAGGTGTTTCATCGAGCCAGCGCTCGACGGCTTGAGTGAAGCCTTCGATCCTCATCGAGGCATATCCCTGAAGTTGCTCAACGATGAAGACAGTTTCGTTCTCGTACCCACGGACAAAAACGTGCCCCCTATTAAGCAGGAGTTGGCGCTCCGTATGCTTATGGTAGAGCGTCATGTTGTAGGTCGAGATTAATCCATCGACATCTCCGAAACCCTCAAGGTCAGCCACGGGCGTGTACAGGTTTCCATGACGTTCCACGTTGTTCTTCACGCGTCGAGCGAGCAGTTCGTGGACTCTTCCAGTCGTGTCAAGGCTTTCGACGAGATCCCAGTACCGAGGATTGTGAGAGGACAACGAGGTACAAAACGGCATGGTGTCAAATGGAATACAGCCGTACGGAAGCCTCAATCCAGATAGAAGGCGGCAGCTGTCTCGGTTGTACTGCGACTTGAGTATCTGATTCTGCATCCGCAGCATGAGATATCGAACGACGTTGTGGCTAGGTGCCGACGACCTTACTATGCGACGCGCTGTATCCAGTACAGGGAAGATCAGCGGCAGCGCATTGCCAGCTATAGCGTCCGCTCGCACCCCGGCGTACTTCTCATCGGAGAGATCAAGAAGATCCAGCAGGCTTCCTGAACCAACGGTTAGCCTGTCCATCAGGTAACGATACTCCGTCGAGGACGCCCGCACTTTAGTAGCGAAGCCGAAAAGGCGCGCGAAATTGTCAAACTCACACGGGCGGATTGAAACTTCCCACTCACTGATGATCGTTATCGGCATTGTTTGGCCGAGCACCTCGATCGAATCCCGCCGGAGCATCAACATGGCCGCGTACTTATCGGTCATGTCGATATCAGTGAACGCAATGATGCGGTCGAACTTGCTCACATTGTTTACAGCGCGATAGAGGGTTGCCTCGTAGTAAATCCGGCCGAAGATGAAAAACGGGCGCGTTTTATGGATGTAGTATCGATCTCGAGGGCTGTCGGACGCGGATAACCGAGCCAGATCAATCCGTGTAGCAATCTTCTCATGGTACTCACGAAGAGATGGGTCGAGGTCGACCGGAAAGTCCTCAAGGTTTCTTAGCACGGCCAACCCACAGCGGTCTTGAAGCAAGCTACGGATGCGGCAGAGATACTCGTAGTACTTGAGCATCAACCGCTCGGATGCGTCCCCGTCCAGCGTGTAGTGAGAAGCACTTTGCTGGATCAGCTTGTGAAACCTGCCGAGGAAATTGAGCTTTCCATTGCTCTTAACGAAAGCCAGCCCTGGATCAACCGCGGAGTAACCAAATTCGGCATCAGGCGAGCCTGTATGGAGACGAACTGATACGCCCTCGACTAGGTTCCGGAGCTGAGCAAGCACGTTCTGCGAGAGCAGTGCACGCTGGTCAGCGAGCGATTCGATATTTCGGCAAATCGCCTCGTCAGCGCTCTGAATTTGCTTGGTGACCGTAGCCATATGCTCTTTAGTCCCTTTTTAGAACGCCGGCAGTTTGGGTAGCTCCCTGCCTCCCTAGAGCATCACAACCTCATGTTGCGATCTATTCAATTTAGTATGGCGGTCCGCTTCTGGCCGGAAGCTCACATTATTGGCTTATAGATACCCCAAGGGCTCACTGATGAAGTATGCGCTTGTAGATGGCATCTCAATATCCGTTCAAACCGCTCGTTTAGAATGCAGTGCCGTCACCGCTATGCCTTTATAAGAATGCAAAAAATACGGTTCAAAGTTGATGGGCTACAAACCTACAAAAACCCTGTTCACCTGGACAACGCGGGGATCATCATGCACCACGAGCCCAAGGTAGTATGACGTCCTAACGCAAACTCAACTAATCCGCTTCAACACGTCGCTTGGCCAAACCCTCGCGCCAGGCCTTGAGCGCCTCCAAGTCCTGTCGCAGCTCCTGTTCTTCTGGGATGAAGACAGGAACTTCACTGGATTGGCTGTGCTCGTAGCAGCTGTACTTGGTCATCAAAGAATCAATCAGCTTGCAGTCCTGTTGCTCAATATCCTGGATAGCATGCAAGCGGTTGTCGGTAGTAATACTACGGCGATGTCGAAGCACTACGCTGTTGAGCAAGTCCACTTCAACTGACCGTTCAATTAGCTTGCGAAACTCACTACAAATACCTTGTGCAAGCATTCGATAGGCCGCAGCACCATCCGTCTCCCCCGCCTTACGAGCGGTATTGAGCCTGGAGATCAACAGGTTGTTGGCCGCCTTCGTTTTAGCGTTCCAAACCTCCTGATCTGCGGGATGGCCAGCAACACCATTGTAGGCCTCAATACACATTGGACGATGGTGATTGGCCTTCCAAGTCTCCCCTTCTTTTCGTGCAAGGTCTTCAAGGACGCCATACAGAGACAAGCGATGAGTCAGCACGATTACCTGCCTGGTTCTGGCGAGCTCAACGAGGCGGCATGCCACAGCCCACTCGAAATCATGATCAAGGGACGAAATCGGATCATCAAACACGAAAGGTGCTGCTCCCGGCTTATCACAGACATCGGCCAGGAATGCTGCAAGCGAGATTATGCGGCGCTCCCCATCACTCAACACGCTGTCTGGCATGACACGGTCGTTCAGAGCCCCTTTAAGCTTGAGCTTGTGCAGCACCTTGGCGTTACGAGTCTTTGTTTTGACTAATTCGACTTGAATGCGCGTTGCGCCGAGAGCGCGAAGCTCACGGTTGAAGCGTTCAACGTAGGCATCGGTGACGACGGCCTGGGTTACCTCAGCTGATTTCAGTGATATCGCTCGGGTGCCTGCTAACCCTTTCCAAGCCTCATATTCCTGCACTTTGCGCAGGCGATCTCGCTCTACACCAATAGCCGCTGCTTGCTCTGTGACCCATTTTTTGGCCTCCAGAGCGCCCTTACGATTTGATGCCTGAGTCCGATCAAAGCTCATAGCATCTTGATCGTGCTGGACGGCGCTTGCTTCCAGCGAATCTCGATATGCAGTCAACGTCACGACAGCCTCATCGACCGGAAGCACGGGCACTGCAGACTGGCCAAGCTCATGGGCAATCAGGGCGTTTTTGGCCGACTGCGCTTGCTGCCAGAAATCTTTGAGGTAGTTCAGCCAAGACTCATCTGTCAGGCCAGCAGCCTGACACTGTGTCTGCAATTGCTGCTCAGAGGTAATAGCAGGCAGTTGCTCAAGACCTGCTTTGTGCTTCGCTTCAGCCGCCTTGGCATCTGACTCTAGTTTGCTGTGCACGAAGGATTCAAAGTCCTTTAAACGCTGCTGCGCGTCTTCAGGGAGTTCTTGGTGGCATAGCACACACCGTGCATCCTCGGTCGCAGGAAAAGGGGTCTGCGGATAGGGCATTGCGGAATAAGCCCTGGCAGCCTCCCACATCGCACGCCATGTGGGCGTACCCACACCTTCAAGAACAGCCGAATGTACCTTGGCACCTTCAACAGCGATTTGCCGTTTGAGGGCTGCATCCGTCGCGAGCGCACGGAGCGTCTGGATGTTCTCGGCTCCAAAAGCTGTTGCTGCTTGCTGGACTGAGTTGATGATCTTTTGGAGCTCGGACTTGATGCTTCGTTTCTGTTTCGCGAGAGCAGCGGGGTCTTCCGTTTTGAGGCGCTCCACCAGCTCCAAAAGCAAACGCTCATCATCGGCAGTCCAGCGTAGCGCCGCTTCGAGCTCAGACTCGGATAATTTACCAAGATCGCCATAGAGTGTTTTGGAGGGGGTTTCCGCGTAAATCGGCGGCATTAGGGGCAACGCCGTTACAAGCTTCTGTTGCTCGGACTCCAGAATCTGCTTAACGATTTCGACCGAGGCTGCGAGCTTCTCGAACAGACTGATAATGGAAGGGATATAAGTTGCAGCGCTTTCAGCCATCAGATAATGACTGGCCTCGTCACTGTCAAAAATGTCGATGGCGCGCAGGGCGTCGAGTGCAGCGCCACCTACGCTCCACTCATGCAGGCTTTCTACGCCATTGAGCCGAGAGGTGATGCTGCATTTGCTTTGCGCCGGAGCGGCCTTGAACACGTTGGTTTTGAGGTCTAAAGCCCTTGACTTGCCCGTCACCTTTTTGAGAATGCGGGTATAGCTGGATTTACCGGAACCGTTGTGGCCATAAATCACGGTGAGGTTAGCGTTGCCAAACTCGAGTGGAAGGCGGGGCTCCAGGTTTTCGATCCCAACAACCCCGTCAATTCGAACCAACCGCAGCTCATCCCCAACGTTCGGGGCATTGGCCAATTCAACAAAGTCACGGTGCTTAGTAATTTTTTGACCTGCGGGCGTCTTGAGCATCGCCACCAGATCTGTGATGTCCGCAGGGCTCAGCTCTCCATTTTTTAGAAGTCTGTCTGCTGCCTCTTGCAACCAGTCTTTTTGCTTAAACAGCCATGCACGAATCTCTGCCTGAACGTCCACTGTATTTCCTCCCTGGATAGATGATCATGGCAAAAAGCTATCATAGCCCCCAAGGGTAGCCAGGCCATTTACAAATCTAGAATCACACTGAGTCGCCCCAGATTTCGTAGACACTGCCATGCCTTCTGCTCGTCGGGCTGCTAGGGCTGACGCTGACGACAGGCTGCTTTTGGCCGGGAATCGCCAGTCGCAACAGGCTGGATTCGGCCAATAGCGGTCCTTCACGATAGACCTTCGCGGGGCACCATTGCGATACCACCCACTACAATCAGATGATCAGATCGTGAATTCCTGAAACTGGCGCTTTTTAGCGGCGGCATTGTGATAGTGACGCAGCCAGAAGTACTTTTTCAGAACACGACGGTAGCTTTTCCGGGTGTCCACATCCGCATAGTCCTTGCGGTAAGCCGCATAAAACTCTCGGATCGACTTGACCACCAAGGCTTTCTGGGCTGCCAAAAAGACTTTGACCTGTTCGCGCGTGCCGCTCACCGCCACCCTTCCCTGAGGGGTGCGTATTGCCCTTGCTACAGACGGGGAACTCATATCGGCGCCTGCAAGCATGAAGTCGAGCGCGTTGACATATGTGACCGCGCCCTCTTTGATCAGGAAATCCGAATCACCGTACATCAGCTTAAACAGTGCGCGGATCTGCTTCATCAGTTTCGCGTTGCGCACTACATCGTCCGCCAGAGCCAGCCGGGCATAGGTGGCTTTACCTTCCGCTTCATTAGCCGAACTGAGGCCGGCGCCGACCGCAAAGCTTTCACGGATATCGCAATATTCGGTGGAGATGCCACCCCGGAAGGAAATCTCTCTCTCCAGCAGGCACTTGTGCATCAAAGCCCCCAGCCGCATGACGATGATCATCAAGGCATTGGCTGAATGCATCAGTACCTTATCAGCATTCTTCTCCCAATCCACGTCCTTGGGTTTGAACGTTACGACGATAGAATCTGAGATGAACGCGCTTTTCAGCTCGTACCAGTCGTACAGGTTGAACACCTTGTCTTGCTTGTAGTGCTGCTCAGCGTTCGCCTCAAGCTGCACCAACACATCTCTGTTCGTAGTCATAAACTTTATGAGCTCTTGCGCCTGCTCATCGGTGGTAACCGAGGAATTCAGCTTCTTAAAGCCCAGCATGTCGATAAACACTGTCCACTGCACTGCTTTCATCGATTCGAAATCACTTCTCAAAAATTAACGGTAAAAACTCAAATTCCGGCATCTGGCTATCTCTGCCGGTCGTGGCCGGCAGAGATCGGCCTAGAGCGGCCATTGGTGAAGGCTGCGAGGAACTGTAGTGGCTACTTGATAATCTGCAGAGGCGGCTCGTTCGGCGGAGGCTTCCGGTGCTAGTCATGATCGTACTGGGTAATCCGGATACCGTAGTCTCACTTACGCTTCCTATTTACCTCAATCACTGCCTTACGCTCGTCATAAGAGCTGACTGTACCTTCTCGTTTTAGACGTTCCAGGAGCGCACGATCAGCAGGCGTATTCGGCACACGCAATTTAATGCGGCCCACCTCAGTGAGTTGGGAGTAGTCGCCGCCAAGTGCTTGCAGGATAGTGAAGAGCTGATCGCGGTTAATCACATCCAGGTGTGGCGCTAGTAGCAATAAAATCTGCTGCGCAGAGACCTCCCATTGCGCCATCTTCTGCACAACTTCGGGTGAGAGTTCGAGCTTGGATTGGGTAGCGAATCTTGCCAGTTCGTTCAGTCCTTGACGGCTGGCCGCCTCCGCATACCTTGGCGCTTGCTCGACTACCACACGCTTGATCGCCGAATCAATCTCATCGCTTATCAGGAGCCCTGCAAGATCCGCGCCCACCAACGCCGGAGTCATGTAGCACGAAAATTTTCGCGATTCTCGGATAAACGCTTTGCGCGTCGGCCAGTCCGTCGTTGCAAGGTGCTCGTAGGACGCTGCATCATCCTCAATGATGTTGTGCTTCAGCAGCAGCGCGAAGAGGTCGCCAACTTCCGCCGCGATTTCGTCAATGCCGAGATAGTCGTTCAGGCTCAAACTCTCAACCAGCTTCGCCCGTAGCGCTGCGGATGGGAGCTGACCCCTTGCCGCAAGGATTGCGGTCGCCAACGCAGTCTTCGGCACCTCGTCAGCGGCGCTGTTCTCGGTGATCACGGCAGCGGCTGCCAGCATCTTCGCCAGCTGCGCATCGACCGCCCCGATAGTCTCGACGTAGCGGCTGACGTTGCTGAACGTAGCTGGGACGCGCTTATGTTCGGCTAGCGCCGGCCACGCAGCCTCAGACACCTCTGCTAAATCCGCAACCTCACAACCTGGAGCAGCATGCTCGATCACATCACCAAGGCAAGGTGCTTCGTTTGCGAGCACATCTTCGATCACAGCGAGAAAGTGCTCGTTCGCATCGATCGTCGCGGACTCGCCCCTAACGGCGTTCAAGTACGTACTCAAATGCCCGAGCACATAATCGTATACCGTCTTGCTCCTAGCACGGATAACGTCGAGCGCCACGGTTGACGTGTTATCGATGGCGATCGCGAGGTTTTCGTGCGTGATCTCATACAAGTTGCGGGACACGAATGACGGACGAACCTGCTGACCCAGCGGCTCCAGACGAGGCACGGTAATACCAGCACCCTCGAAGAGGACTCCGATGCGCTCGGCCTGAGCCGGCGCGATCGCCCCAGACGTAAGCGCCGTAAACTCAGCGTAGTACGCCGACAAGTACGCAGACACCTCCGAATCTGTTCGCTGCTTCGACAGCGTCAGGTGGGCTAGCGCCACATCCACCAGCTCTAACCGTGAAGCGTCGTCCAGGTCCACCTGGCTCAAGAGGTAGGTGAGCACTCGTGTACATTCGACCGTGAACCGTTTGACGAACCGTACGCGCTCTTTACCTGAGGTTAAGTACGCTTGTAGAAAACTCGTCTGTCTCTTCCCGAGGCCAGCCAGCGAGCGGATCATGATGTCGGCCGCATCGACGTCCGTTGCCAGCAAATGGTCGAGGATAGCGATGTTGTAGTGGGCAGGTTCTTTCAACGCGTTCTTGCCCCGCTCGCGGACAACTGCGTCCACGTCCTCCGGACTAAGCTCGAAGTGCTCGTCCATTCGGTCTCGCTCAACATGGTGGATGATGAAGTTCGTAGCAGCAGAACCCACCCGATCACCGTGGAAGGTTGACGTGTAAAGCGTGAAGTTGCGGTTAATGTAACCAGTACAGACGATCTGGTACGCCAAGCCTGGATTCAGGATCGCCTTCGCGATTGCCTCGAAAGACTGGTTTCTGTCCTTGTACTCGACGAAGAACTCTGGTCGTTCGACGAGATCACTAAGATCTGCGCTCCGCAGGAACTTGATTTCCTCCGTCGCCTCATCAATGTGCTCAGTAAGCGCCTTACGATCCGCTTCGTTCCAGCTGTCGGCGTCGAGGGGATCACCTAGCGCAGCCACAAGGCTATCACGAGTGAACGACAGCGTCTGACGGTAGTTATTGTTGTTATGCCATTGGAGTGGAGAGTCTAGGTCTGGCGAGACAAAATTTGTCCAGAACTGCTCTCCCTTGAGGTCCTCCGGAGACACGTCTGCGTGCGCGAGCGTGTATCTTGCATACTGAGTCGGGAAGCCCACAGCCTGAGCTGTCCGCTGCACATGCGCTAGCAGGCGCTCGCCCAATTGAGTGCTGCGGGTAGCTGCCCCGTTGAGTCGCGCAATTCGCTGGTGAAGCACGCGACGTTCGCCCTCGATTCGCTTGATGTTCTCACTCACCAAATCACGGCTGAGCTTGTAGAGTATGTCCAACTTGCTCTTGCCGAGCCGGATCGTCTCAAAGTCTGCGAGGTGCGTACTCTTGTAGAGCATCATCGCAAACAGGTCGGTCTCATTCAGGTTAAGCTGCTCGCCGTCTCCGGAGAAAATCCGGTCGCGAAATACGATGAACTCGTTGCACACGTTCTTGAGCAGCCGCATATCCGGGACATACTGCGCTGCTAAGTCGAGCAGCTCCGTAGCTACGTCGTGCTCGACCTGATCAAGCAGCTGCATCGCTAAGTTGCGAGCGCTCCGGTGCGTGATAAAGGGAACCACCGGAATAACCAGATCGAAGAATTTCGTGCGGTTGGCGCGCACAGCCTCGGCCTGTGCCGGATCGTCCGTCGCTAGCACTTCTCTATCAGACTTGCGGCCTTCTGCCTCCAGGCCGATGCGGTCGAAGATGCTATCTTTGATGGCATAGATGAAGCGGATTGGCTTTTTGATCTGGGGCGAGGCGTTGAGCAAAGTGTTCAGCGCCCGAAGCGTTTCGAAGATGTGAGAGTCGTTGAACCGATCGATGTCCTCGAAAATGACGACATCTCGGTCTGAGACCTCAAAGAAGTACACGATCTCGTCGAGGTATTGGTCAAAGTACGAAACGGAGCTTTCGTCGAGGGTGACGGTTGCCGACCCGGCTGAGAACTGCTTGATATGCAGCTTCCCATAGAACAACCAGCTCACCAGCAAGGCCATTAGCGCCGCACCACTCCAAATGGCGGGGTGAGCCCAAACGCCGATATCTACATATGGCGCAAACACATAAGTAATCTGTGCCGTCCATCCAGTCAGCAGGAAAATGACAGCGACGACAAGCCCCAGCAATACCGAAGTTCCAGTCGCCCGCCACCATCGAAAGCGCTCAATACGCCGGAACCGAGAGCCAGGAGTTCTGCTCGGATACTCTCGGTAGAGCAGCTGCTTAACGATCTCCTGCTGGACGCGGTTAGTCGGGGTTGTGGCCTGGATGGGCACCGACTCGTCAAGCTGGGAGGCCTCGATAGGCGCAAGCGTCGAGAGAGAAAGTTCCAGAATACGGTGGTCCTGCCGCCGCGCGACTTCCCGCAAGATGCTGCTCTTACCGACTCCGTAATTGCCGGACAACGCGATGTTGCGGATTTGATCGTCCGCGAGGGCAGCTTCGATAGCAGAGGCATAGCCGCTATGCTCTTTCGCTAGGTACTTAGGGGTAAGCGGGACCAGCTTCCACAATTTTTGGGCAGGCACCTCTTCAGAACAGAAGATGCGCCGAACACGATAAAATTTGCCGCGCAAAAAATGACGAACCACATGTCCTCCTGACGATGTCTCCTAGTTCGCAGCAATATCACAAATCTTGCCCAATACCGAACATATGCACTGGCAATGATGCCCCTCGCATTTGCTGACAATGCTCCTATCCCTAGTTATCGGCGACAATGGTAACTGCTTGAATGCTGCGGGCGGGCGTTACGGTCCGCTTCTGGCCGTTCTCTGCCAGTCGTCATTACTACGTGCGACTGGTCAAGTTGAATACAAACGCGTGGTCAGTTGGATTGCAAATGGCTGGTCAACCCAATGCAATTACATTTCCGCCGGTGCTTGCAGTTAGCTTATGGCCTAATTCGAAAGCTCTTTACGCTAACCGAGCAAAGCATGCTCCGAAGGAGCCATTCATGGTGATACTGCATGGGGGCGTTCAGCTTGCGGTGCATCAACGAAGCTATCGTTTGATGCGCCTGTTTTCTAGCTCTCGATCGTCGTCCACGACTGGTGCCAACACATGCCTGATAAGTACAGACCTCGACATTTCCGTATGCCTAGTCCCCCTCCATGCATTGATACGTCACATTAGATGAGGGCTGCAGCCGTGCGATTGGTTCGCCGATTTGGAGAAGTATTACGATGTCGGTTTTGCGTGCGGGTCACTGCCGGTTAGGCATGCGCGTTAGTGTCGGAACCTATGCGAATACTCACCTCACGCCAGATCGCCGGCTGATTGCTTCATCCTGAGCGGCCCACTACCTCAATCTTTCCTGCATCCTTCAGCCGCGCCTGAAGCCCCTCGATCAGCCTATCTCGTTGGCAGAGTAGGTCTTCAAGCTCTTGTACTCGGTGGCTCAAGGTGTAGTTCTGCCGAGCCCACGAAACCAGCTCCGCTTGAAGCTCCTCCACCACTCCCCGATATTCACGGACTTTGGCAATCGCCTCAGCCAACTCACCGCGCTTGGCCTCCAGTTTTTTCTTGGGTGTCGCATCGTTGAGCTTGCGTATCTCCGTCAGGATGGGCCCGTGATAGCGATAAAGTGTTGACCTATCAACATCGGCCTCTTCCGCTACCGACGCCGCAGTAATCGCTGTGCCGCGCTTCACGCACTTTGGGTTGCCATTGCGTAGCCTGGCTAGCGCCATCTCTAGCGCTTCTCGCGTTTGGCGCACAGAGGCTTCTTTGTGGCCACGCAAAGCATCCGCGTTTCCGGTTGGCTTGGTACTCACGACGCACCCCCTTCAAGAGTGGCAATTGTCGCCCTCGCCTTTGCCAGCACGCGGTGCGCCCTTGCCTGGCCGGGTATGCCAATGTCCGGGCATGCGAGGATTGTTTCCTGTTGCAGCGCGATTTCACGCCAAACAGGCAGGTGCTCCTGGCTGATGATTGCCCAGTTGCACTCGGTACACATATCAGGCTCGAACATACAGCGACTGCCGCAGCCGGTTCCCTTGGCGCTGCCGGCACACCAACTGTGCCCGGTGCCTGTCAGGGATAGCGTCCCTGACAGCTCTTCGATCAGTTCATCTTTGTTCTTGGCTGTGCGGATTTTACGCCGCCAGTCACCAATCCACTGATCACCCGCAGCCAATGGTGCATCGCTATCCACGACCCCCCGGAGAATCTCTACTTGGCGCTCATGTTTTTCCTTGGCGATTAGTCCGAGCAGTTCCGTGTCGCTTTCGTAGTCATCCACACCGTCGCTCGAATAGCGCAGCGTCATGTCCAAGCCATGATGACCGAAGTGCTCTTGCAAATAGAGCAGGTCGCCCATTTGGCTCTTCGCGTAATTGAAGGCGAATGTGCGCCGGAATTGGTGGGGAGATAGCGGCCATGGCCTGCCATTGTCACCAAGAATTTCAAATCGTTTACAAAAACTCCTCAGTAGATGGCGAGATGTAGCGCCGCTCATCACCGAAATGATGTTACTGCGCTTGCTGTCAGGCGTGAGGAATAGCTTGTCCATCTGCGACCTCACTTTGTGAAGCCGCTTAGTGGTCGCAGGATCACCAGCACCGCGGTCAATCAACTCATGCTCTTCGCTGGCTAGTTCATCACGCATAGGCGCGGAGAATCGCTCCATCACCTGTATTGCGGACTCAACTATCGGCGGCACAAGCCACTTTTTGGGGCGGAGTCCCGTCTTGTAAATCGTCCCATGCAGCCAGCGAGTATCAATACCATCTCTGGTTGCGCCCTTGGCAATGCAGCCCACGCTCAAAGACAGTAACTCGCTGTCTCGAATCCCTGAAAACATAGCGATAACGATGTAGCAGGCCGTCTTGAGTAGGATCAATTCCTTGGAGTGAACCCTAGCCGACTGGAAACCCATGCTTTGCGCTAACACGGTTGATGCGCGGCTCGCTCCTATAAATTGTTGGTTCCCACCAGCAGCAGTGATTGCATCTCTGGCATCCAGAATCACAGCTGAACGATGCAATACGTAGTCAACGGCAGTGGTTGCAAGCTGCTTCACCGTACACGCGGGTATCAACTGTGTTTTGGGCCTGTAGCGGTCAGGCATTGACGCCGCGCCAGAGAGCCCAGCCGCTGTCTCGAAATCCCATGGATGGCGATCCAAAGCATCATTGATCTTTCCAGACTGGTGATACAGCCCCTCCAGGATGGTCAGACGTGCTGCCGCTGTTTTCGGACTGACGCTGATTTTCGCCTGAGCAACATAGTCGAGGGTCAAACCGTCAAGCTGATTGAACTGGCTCAGGCCACGGAAAACCATCCACCGCACGAGGGACGGCACTGGGTCTTTCATGATTCCGATGATGGTTGTCATCTTGGGCCTTTTCCGGCCCTCTATTGGGTCGCAGAACAACGACCAAACGAAGTCTTTCGTGGACTCAAGAAGGTCCGCATGTTGGGGGTCTGTCAACTTAGAGCCGTCATCAAGCCTGATGGACCAGTTGATTCGTTTATCGCAATCCGGTTTATTCTCCTGCGGCACATACGGCCAGAAGTCCCACTGGATATCTCCATACCGACTCACCACTAGCTGCTCACCGTCCAGACCACGCGCAAGGGAAACAGGCCACTCTCTTTTTTCAAAGCTAGTGAGCTGCATAATCGAGCGCGGCGCTAAAACCAAGACATTACTCATTGATGATCAGCCCCTCTTGGCCAGGCGGGATGGGGAGATTCCTGTGCCTGCCGTTTGGCTGCCTCGACAAGCTCCGGCGCAAAGCTCGGAGCAATCTCGGTATCAATCACCTTGACGACCGGGCCGTAGGTTTTGAGCCAGTCGTTGGCGTTCATCTTGACCCTCTCGTAGATCAGCTTGTAGTAGAAGCTGTAGAGCCGCCAAAGATCATCCTCGAACACCACCATCTGCGGGCAGGTGAAGCACGGAAGGTACTTGCTACAGGTGGAGCCGTTTTCACGGAAGGGATTCCTGCACCTGGCGATGAGCGTGTTGTACCCACCCTTGAGCAGTTCTCTCGCGTCCTCAAGAGGCATTTGACCATCAGCAGCGAGTTTGGCTGAGGCCAGATCATCCGCCTGTGTTGCCCACCCGACCATCGCCTGGCCAACGAACACATGATCACGCTCGGCATCCTCCGACAACGTGATGTAGTGCCTCGCTGTGATTTTCGGGTCTGAATGGCCAAGAGCCTTCTGCACCGTCCGAACGTCGCGTGTCCGGGCGTACAGCCGGCTGCCGAAGGTTGGTCGTAGCCGTGCCAGGTAGAGAGGCAGTGGCTCTCCTCGATCATCCAGCAGCCCATGACGGGAGACGAACGTCGCGGCAGCGTGATTGAACTTGCGAATATCAAGGCGCAACACCTGCCCCTTCCGCTGCATTCGGGACACCCGGTAGAGCATGATGTAGTCCCGATCCGCTGGCTCTGCATCAGCTATCAGCTGCTCGGTGAATTCGCATATTGCCCGGACGTGGCCACCTACCGTCCTGGGAATGGTTGTCTGCACCACTCCTGAGTCCTCACCGTCAGAATCCTTCTGGTATGCCGTCGAGTGGGTTGAATAACCCCTGCGCTTTTCAGTCACGAGGACTTCCCGGTCGGCCAGCGGGTGATGACGCAGGCTGTCGCGCTTCAAGTCGAGCAGACTCTGAGGATTCCGCCCTGTAGCAACAGCCAAGGCGAGGATATGCACCGTTAACACCTGCAAAGCCGGCAGTGACTCCATACCGCTCTGATCAAGCATTCGCAGGTCTGCGTTGATCGCAGAAACAAGCCTGGAAAGCTCGCTGTCCGTGTATGCCTGGCGTGGTGGCGTGACAATGTTGCTGAGCGGGAATGGGTTCTTGGGGAAACGAAGCGCCGGGCAGGCCTGAGCAGCTGCGTACTTCTGCCGGTTGACCAGGAGCGTCTTCATCCGGTCATAAGCGCTCTTCCTGAAGGACGCTGACCATGGCTTTCCCTTGTTTTTACCTTTGACCGTGACTTGCAACTCCATCCAAGAGAGAAACTGTCGGATAGTTGCTGCATCAATATCCGCTAGGCTGCTGACTGAGATGCCCTTGGCTATCTGGTCGTCCAGGAAGCGCCAGAACGGGGTCAGCCCCGCTGTCAGGTAGCTGTGCAGTGTTGAGCCGACAACCTGATGGCGCAGTGACCAAATAGCATCGCGCATCTGTCCTGCGAGCACTTCCAGGCCGTTGCGGCGAAAAGGCTCAAAATCGAAGCGCATCTCTCCGTGGTGCTGGCAGTTGACGGTAAAGGCCCAACCAGGCGAGAGGTCAATGACTTCCCCGCTGGCGGGCAACGCCTCCAGCTTCCGACTAATACGCTTTCGCCCGATCATTCTGAGGCCTTCCCTCCCATTGCCTTGAGCATTTCGGCCACATACCCATCCATCTCTGCATGATCAACCAGATCAGCGGCCTTGAGGTAGATTTGAGTCGTTGAAATGGATGAATGACCCAGCCTGTCCCGCACCCAGAGCAAGGCATTGGTGCTCGGCTTGCCCGACATCCTGGCCAACTCATGCACCGCAAAGGTATGACGAAGCATGTGCGGGTTGCACTTGATACCAGACGCCTTACTGGCCTTCTGGAACTGATCGCCCAGGCCATCGAGAGACAGCTCTTCTCCAAACTGCGTCAGGAACAGCTTGGTGGTGTGCTGGCCATACTTCTTCTTGAAGCGTTTAGCGAAGGCAGGCCGCTCAAGCATCAGGTAATCATGCAGCTTGCCGGCCAACGGGTATGGAAGATTCACCCAGCGCTCCCTGCTGCCCTTGGTGGGCGTCAAGGAAGGGTCTAGCGTCATCTTGATCATCTTCGCGGGATCATGCCCTGCAGGACTCGGCAGGACTCTAATATCGAGCCGTGCGGCTTCCTCCCGGCGCAATCCGCAGAGCAGCATCAACCAGGCTACAAGCTGGGTTCTTGCCGGCGAAAGCGCTTCGATGAATGCGACGGACTGTCTGAGGCTGAGGAACTTGGGCAAAGGTGTTGCCGATGGCAGGGTAAGTTCGTTGGCTTGGACTTTGTTGCCTGACGCATCGACGTGCGCGAGGAAACCCCGAGGCTTTGACACTGAAATGGATTCGTAGTCGAACGGCACCTCGTCTATCAGGCCTGTCCGCTTACTCCAGGTGAAGAAGGCAGCGACTGTTCGGATGCGGCTGTTGCATGTTGATCTCTTGAGGCCACGACGCCTCATTCCATCACGCCAGCCAGCCAAGTGCGCTCTGCCAACCTGACGCCAGGAAAGGTCATTCTCTTCAAGGAAGCAGAAGAAGTCGTACAGGTGATCGGCGTAGGTTCGCCAGGTAGTCGGAGATGCAGTACGCCCCTTAATGCAGGAGATGAAGAAGAGATAGCGATTGGCTGGATCAACCAGCACGGCGTCGGAATAAGCGAGAAAAGGAATCCCAGGCTTGGGGGTACCAGAAACAAGGAAGGACTCATCAGTGAACAAGAGACGCATCAGCTACCCCTGCAATTAAGCACCTTTAGCCATGCAGATGCGCTTACTCAGCAATAGCTTAAGGCGGCACAGCACCTTCTCTACTGGAATTTTCTATCCTATTGATATATGTATTGTTTGACAAGCAACACTTTGACCCTGGTAGAACACCTGCGTGCTGAGGATCTTGTCGAGCAGTTGGACAGAATCGAACGTATCTAGGCTCAACTGGGTTGAAATAGATTCCGCATGCAGAATCTATTTCAACCAAGCCTCGACTAAGGATTTCTTGAGAAAACTATCTCAACCAAACGTCAACTTTGTAGTTTGGTAGCTGTATTTGGTCATTTTTGGGGCAGTCGCTTCCCACTGTTAAGAGCATCCACAACAAAAGGATGCATCGAAACATGAGCCTCGAAAACCATCTGTTTGCGACCTTTGGACCACTCCTCACACTCGAGCAACTAGCAAAACTGCTACATCGCAGCCCGAAGGGGCTGGCGTTTACCCTTTCCTCGGACTCCGAGCTTGCTCGCAGAATCAATGGAATGAAGGTTCGCCTGGGTCGGCGAGTGTACTTTCGCTCGTGCGAAGTGGCTGCACTGCTGAGCGGGGATGCGGAATGAGTGAGCAGGGATTAGACGCCGACCTTTTCTGGATTCAGTTTTTTAGATCGATCGTTACGAGTGGGGACTTGGCCAAACTTTCAGGGTCGTCGCTGAAGATCTATCTAGCACTGAAATGCAGGGGGCATCTCACCACTGGGCAAGCACAGATCAGACATCAACGGCTCGGGATTGATTGTGGGCTATCTGTCGCTACGGTGAAGCGGGGGCTGGAAGAACTCTGCGAGGCTGGCTATCTGAGCAGGTGTACGCGTCCGGGGCAAAGGAGTACTTATTCTTTGGTAGAGCAATTTCAGATCTCAAGGGGTGGTGAGGTGGTAGGCACTGCAAGGTTTGGGTATGCGGGGAAAACAGCTCAGGCTCGGCGCGAGGAGCTGAAACAGCTGCTTAGCAGTGGGAAGCTGGAGGAAAGCGCGCAGGGTATACAGGTTGTGATCAACAACAATCTATTTGTAGAGCATCTCAACGTGAATTTGAATGTGACAAACGGGGGCTATCCTGACGCCAGGACGCGACAGGTGCTTGAGGACAACACGCGGCGTGCGCGTGCGCGCGCCGATCTCGATGGCAACTAGGTTATGCACAGCCAGCTCACCGACGACCTAGCTCACCCGCGAGCTGGGTCGTCGGCGAGCTAGGTACTGTGCAGAGCGGGACAAAAACGGCTCACTGGCGAGCCAGGGTTAGCTCACCGACGAGCTGACATAAATAGATGTAGAGATTTAAAGAAAGAGAGGTGGGCAGGCTTTGTTGTCTCGCCGGGGCTGGCTCACGAAGGGGAAGCTTTTGCTTTTAGCTGTGCGTCACTACGTCCGCGTAGTGACGCACAGCGTATGCCCGCGCAGAGCGGGCACAAGGCTCGCGAAGCGAGCCCTAAAAAAGCAGCTTTTGAAGGTATAAAGCATTGAATTTTAAGCGGATTTTAAATATGGAAAAAGTGACATGCTTTTGAGTTGCACGATTTTCTGTGCCTGTTAATTTGAGTGACAGCAGAGTGATTCAAGAATCCTCATCGCCAGCGACACAATTTTTCAATCTTGTCCGGCACTCCGAACTGATCGAGAAATTGGCTGGCGACGGGGCATGCGCGGCAGGTATTTCTGTCCGCATGCCAGCCCGCAACTGACAGTAGCTACTGCTTTGTCAGTTGCGGCGAAAGCAGATCGATGTGGCAACCGATCTGTTTGCAGCAATCGCCCTCCGTACGCAGCTCGCTCAGCTGCGCACGGGGTTTTCACAATGAGCATAGGTCCAGCTCCGGACCTTAAAAACTGAGTCGTGCCCGCCGCGAAAACAGGCCTTTACAGCTTGGAAAACTGTAAATGACGGCTCTTGAGCCACACAACGTAGCGTGACGTTGTGCTCCATATCCGATTTAAAAAATCGGTTTTTTGTCGATCCACGCTCGACGAGATGCCATGCCGCGCATGGCCGCAGCTGAAGCAGACGC
>Ga0233385_1000247_pt1 | contig 30483 bp, 23 predicted proteins | sample ElkDunMinimDraft_16_FD_191543 | JGI IMG/M metagenome (GOLD analysis project Ga0233385, IMG submission 191543) | Fecal eukaryotic communites from dung pellets of Tule Elk in California, USA - Elk Dung G36 | ecosystem: Host-associated > Mammals > Digestive system > Large intestine > Fecal | place...
CCGGGCACGACCGCGTCGCCCTGGTGGCAGGGCAGCGCGCCGCCGGGCATGAAGTCCGGCTGCAGGTCGATCACGAGCAGCGCGGTGGTCTCGGGAAACGCATCCATGGCGATGGGGCGGCTCGGACGGAAGGACAGGCAAGGGTACCGCCTGCGACGGACGCGGTCCTGCCCTCCCGCGGCTCCGGCGGCGGTGGCGAAGCGGGCACCACGCGCCACGCCGGGGCGCGCCGGGGCATGCGCCGCAAAGGAAAAGCCGGCGCGATGCGCCGGCTTTTTCTTTATCCCGCCGCGGTGGCGCATGCGCCGAACGCCGCCAGGTGGCCAGCCGCCTGCGTGCGGGATCAGGCGATCGAAGCGCGGTAGATCGACTCGATCGAAGCGTCCAGCGCCTGGTTGTAGGCCGCGTCGTCCTGCTGCGCGCTCAGCCCTTCGGTGAGGGCGCGGCTGAAGCTGGCGATCACGCCGGGATTGCGGGCCAGTTTGGCATTGGCCTCGTCGCGGCTGTAGCCGCCCGACAGGGCCACCACGCGCAGCACCGCGGGATGGTCGACCAGCGGCTGGAAATAGCCGTCGACGCTGGGCAGGGTGAGCTTGAGCATGACCGGCGTGGACGCATCGAGCGCGTCCAGGCGCGCGAGCAGGCCCTGCCTGAGCTCGACCTCGATGGCCTCCTTGTCGGCGGCGTTGATGTCGACCTCCGGCTCGATGATCGGCACCAGCCCGGCGGCGAGCACCTGCCGGCCCAGCTCGAACTGCTGGTCGAGCACCTCGGCGATGCCCTTGGCGTTGTTGGCCTTGATGACCGAGCGTTCCTTGGTGCCGAACACGCCGCGCGCCCTGGCCCGCGCCAGCAGCGCATCCAGGTCCGGGATCGGCTTCATCTTCTGCACGCCGTCGGCCTCGTCGGCCAGGCCCTTGTCGATCTTCAGGAAGGGCACCACGCCCTTGTCTTCCCACAGGTAGGCGACCGCGTTCTTGCCCGCGAAATCCTCGTCCATGGTGCGCTCGAACAGGATCGCGCCCAGCACGCGCTCGCCGGTGAAGGCCGGGCTGGTGACGATGCGGGTGCGCATGGCATGCACTTGGTCGAACATCTCCTGCTCGTTCGAGTACGCCGACTCGTCCACGCCATAGAGCTTGAGCGCCTTGGGCGTGGAGCCGCCGCTCTGGTCGAGCGCGGCGATGAAGCCCTTGCCGGAGGCGATGCGGTCACGTTGCTGCGGATTGATGGCCACGGTCGGTCTGTTCCTGTGCGATGACGGGACATGCGTCGGAGCCCGGCATGATACCGCCGCGGGCCCGGGGCCGCCGCCACGGCCGGCCGCGGGCCACGCCCGGGGGCGCCCCGTCCTGCGCATCGGCAGCGGCCGCGCGCGGCCGCCGCCGCTAGCGGTCGCCGTCGCCGGCCGACGCGTCCGGCGCGCGCGCCGCGGCCAGGATCTCGCCGGCGTGCTGGCCCAGGGTGGGCGCCGCGAAGGGCTCGGGTCCGGGCGTACGGCCGAAATGGATCGGCCGCGAGACGCCGCGGTAACTGCCCAGGCTGGGATGGTCGATGTGGGCGATCATGCCCTCGGCCAGCACCTGCGGATGGTCGAACATGTCCTCGATGCGGCGGGCGGCCGCGCAGGGTACCTCCTCCCCGAAGATGTCCTCCCACTCCAGCGCGGTGTGCGCCCGCAGCGCCTCGTGCAGGCGCGGCAGGATCTCCTCGGCGTGCTGGGCGCGCTTGCGCACGGTGTCCAGGCGCGGATCGTCGAACAGGTCCTGCAGGCCGGCCCTGTCGCACAGCGCGCGCCAGAAGCGCGGCGTATTGGCCGAGATGTACAGGTAGCCCTCGCGCGTGGGATGCAGGCCGGTGACCCCGCCCGAACGCATGTCGCGGCCGATGTCCTGGCCTTCGCCCTGCGCCCAGATCATGCGCGCGGACTGCATCGTCAGCGCGCTGCGCAGCAGCGAGACCCCGACGTACTGGCCCAGGCCGCTGCGCTCGCGCTCGTACAGCGCCGAGGACACGCCCGCGGCAAGCAGCGCGGCGGCGTAGTAGTCCACCACCGAGCCGTAGATCAGCTCCGGCGGCCCGCCGCGCTTGCCCTGCAGGACGCACATGCCGGTCATGGTCTGCAGCACCTGGTCGTAGCCGGCCTTGTCCTTCATCGGCCCGGTCTCGCCATAGCCGCTGACCGCGCAGTAGATCAGGCGCGGATGCAGGGCCGACAGCGTGTCGTAGTCGATGCCCAGGCGCTCTGGCACGCCCGGCCGGAAGTTGTGGACCAGCACGTCGGCTTCGCGCAGCAGCCGGTACAGCACGGCGCGCTCGTCCTCGCGCTTGAGGTCGAGCACGACCCCGCGCTTGCTGCGGTTCACGCCGAGGAAGGCGCGGCTCTCGGCTTCCAGGGTGGAGGGATAGTTGCGCAGGTTGTCGCCGCCGGGCGGCTCGACCTTGATCACGTGGGCGCCCTGGTCGGCCAGCAGCGAGCAACCGTAGGGGCCGGCGATGTAGGCGCTCAGGTCGAGGACGCGCACGCCGCCCAGGGGGCCGGCATCGCCTTCGCGGCCGTGGTGGAAAACTGCACTCAAGGAAGCCTCCTGCTGTCGATCGTCCTGATACGGTGGGGCGCAAGTCTTGCCGAAGGTGCCGGGCCGTTACAGCGCCGGCGGCTATCTTCTCGTGTCAGCGGAACTGGCTTGCTCACGCAGCGCGCGCTCACAGGGCCCCGCAGTCGTCGTCCGCGCGGCCGTCGGGCGAAGGCGCCAGATGCAGCCAGGTCAGCCGCCAGCTGCGGTCGCGGCGATCGCCCAGGCCGTAGTAGGGCTGGAAGTCGATCGGGTCGCGTCCTTGCAGGTGCAGCCGCAGTCCGGGCACGGCGCCCGCGTCGGCGGGCGGCAGCTCCTCCACGCGCGGCGGCGCGTCGCCCTCCGGCAGGCGAACGGTCTCGCGCGACTTGTAGCCGTCGATCAGCCCGGTCGAATAGACCAGCGGGCCGCGGCTGAGCGCCAGCCAGGCGTTGTGCAGCACCTGCTGGCGGACCGGCGAGCCGTCGGGCGCGCGCGATTCCTGCACGTTGCGGTGCACGCGCCGGTGCAGGCGCGGGTGCATCGGCAACTCCAGCACCAGGGCATCGCCCGGCTGCCAGTCGCGCTCCACGTCGGCATAGGCGCCGGCCGTTACCGGCACCGGCGCGCCGCCGGCGACGGCGAGCGTTGCGCCTTGGGCCCAGGCCGGTACCCGCAGCCGCAGGCGGAAGCGCACCGGCGCGCCGGTGTCGACCTCGATGCGGACGCTGCCCTGGAAGGGATAGCCGGTGCGCTGGCGCAGGCGCGCCTGGCCGCCGCCGGGCAGTTCCAGCTGCGCCTCGCCCGGACCCAGCAGGTTCGCCGCCACGCCGCGCGCGTCGGTGGTCCAGGCCACGGCCGCCAGTTCCTCCAGCGCCATCGCGCCGCTGGACTTGCAGCAGCGCCAGTAGTTGGTATGGATGCGCCGGCCGTTGGCGTAGGAGTAGTAGACCCAGTCCTCGCCGTTGGGCGCCTGCGCGCCGAGCAGGTCGTTGTAGGCGCTGCGCTCGATCTCCTCGGCGTGGCGCGCATCGCCGGTGATCGCCAGCAGCTCGCGGTTGAGCTGGATCCACGCCAGCACCGAGCAGGTCTCGATGTAGGCCTCCGGATCGAACACGCCGGCGGGGTTGAACACCTCGCGCGAGCGGTGGCCGATGCCGCCGAACGGGCCCCCACCCAGGCTCAGGTGGTGGTCGCGGATCGCCTGCCACTGCAGGTCCAGCGCGCGCCGGTGCGCGGCGTTGCCGGTGGCGCGGTGCAGCTTGGCCAGGCCCACCAGGTTCCAGCACAGCTGGTAGGCCTTGCCGGTGGCGATCTCGGACGGATCGGCGCCGGCCAGCGCCTGGTCGAGGAGGGCCAGGCGCGGGTTGGCATTGGCCTGCGCGAGGATGCGTTCGGCCAGTTCGAGGTAGCGCGCATCGCCACTGGCCTCGTACAGGTCGACGGCCGGGTCGAGCAGCACCGTGGCCGACATGCCGTGGTGGTTGCCGACGGTGGTGATGTCCAGGCCCTGCCCGCAGAACGTGCGCCAGCACAGGTCGCCGATGCGCCGGGCGGCGGCCAGGTGCCGCGCCTGGCCGAAGCATTTCCAGGTTTCGATCAGGCCCAGCAGCAGGTAGCTGTGGGTCCAGATGTCCCAGGTGCGCAGCGCCGGTTCGCCGTTCCAGCTCTCGGGTTTCGGCGGCTGCGGCACCATGAAGCGGCGTGGCGCGGCGTAGTTGCCCAGGTAGCCGTCGTCGGCCTGCACCGAGCACAGGTAGTCGGCCACCGACAGCACCTTGTCGCGCAGGGCGGCATCGTCGCTGCGCCGGGCCGCGCGCGCGGCGGCCGAGAGCCACTTGCCGGCGTGCTCGCCGTACCAGTCGCCTTCCTCGTTGTGCTCGCGGTGGGCCGGATCGAAGATCGCCACCGCCGGGCTGTGCGGGCCTTCGATGAAGTGCGACAGGCGGCCGCGGCGGTTGGCGTCGAGCGCCTCGCCGAGCAGGCCCTGCAGGCGCACCGCGCCGGCCGGGGCCAGGCGCTGGGCATCGTCGCTGCGCTCACTCATGCGCGGAGTCCGCGTCGACCACGCAGCGGAAGCCGATGCAGGCCGAGCGGTCCTTGGCCGGCGCCATCAGCAGGTACTTGCCGTGCTGGTCCAGGCGGTAGGCCTGCGGGAAGTACCAGTGCGAGGTCTGCGGCTGGTAGCTGCTGCCGCCGCGCAGGATCGCGGCGCGGGTGTGCTCGTCCTCGAACTCGTCGGTCCACTGCCACACGTTGCCGACCAGGTCCTCGACGCCGAACGGCGAGGCGCCCTGCGGGTGGGCATTGACGTCGGCCGGCGGCAGCACGCGGCGGCCGCGATTGGTGCGCGGCACGCAGGACGGCTCCCAGCGGTCGCCCCAGGGATACAGGCGCCCGTCCACGCCCTGGGCGGCGTACTGCCACTCCCATTCGCGCGGCAGGCGCTTGCCGGCCCAGCGCGCGTAGGCGCGCGCGTCCTCCAGCGACACCCAGGTCACCGGCTTGTTCTCCCAGCCCGGGCGCGGCGCGCCATCGACCCAGTGGCGCAGGAAATTGTGCGCATCGGGCGGCGCGTAGCCGCTGTCGTCGACGAATCGCTTGAACTGCGCGTTGGTCACCGGATGGCGATCGATGTGGAAGGCGGCCAGCTGCATGCGGCGATGGTGGTGGCGGCGCGGGCTGTCCTCCCACGGGTACTGCACGTCGACGCCGGCCCAGTTGAAGCCCTCGATCTCGATGCCGCCGACCTTGAACAGGAACTCGCCGCCGGGCACGGTCACCATGCCCTCGGGCGCGCTGGTCTGCGGCGGCGTCGGGGTGGGCTCCACCATCCGCTGCGGCAGCGCGCGCCAGCGCGCGGACCAGGCGTTGACCGGCTGCACCGCCTGCGCGGCGATGCGCGCCAGGAAGTCCTCCAGGCCCGGCACGTCCACGCCCGGCGCCAGCGCCAGCACCGCGCCGAAGCCGCGCGCTTCCAGCGACAGCGCCACCAGCGCCTCGCCGTCGACCACGGCCGGCGAGATCGCGCGCCCGTTCCACACATCGTAGTAGCGCGTGCCCTCGAGGTGCGGCACCGCGAACTGCTCGCCCTCGACGCCGTATTCGTTGCGGTTGGCGATCGTCCACAGCACCCGACCTTCGCCCGGGAAGCGGCTGATGAACACGCTGCGCTGCAGGCTTTGCTGGTAAGGCGCCCAGTCCATGCTCACCACCAGTTCGGGGAACTGGCGGTAGATGGTGGCGATGCGGCGCAGCACCTCGGCGTCGCGGTCGGTGAACTGGTTCCAGATGCCCCAGATGTTTTCCCAGGCGTTGTAGCCGATGCCGTTGAGGAAGCAGTACTGCAGGTCGTGGGTGCGGTCGCGGCCCCAGCGGTTCTCGTAGTTGACCATGTGGCGCGGCTCGAGCCACTTCCACTTGGACACCGGCGGCACCGGGCCGTCGGGCGCCTTCTTGCCCCAGCTCTGCACGTTCCAGATCAGCTGCTCCTCGGCGCTGATCGTGGACTCGGGCTGCACCACCACCGGCACCCCGCGCGCGTCGCAGGCGTCGAAGAACGCGCGTGGCACGCCATTGAAGGTGTCGCCGTTGATGCCGTCGGCGCCGACCGCCTTGACGATCTCGGCCAGGCCGTCCCAGTGCGTGCAGCCGGGGTCGCGGGTGCCGTGGTCCCAGGGCTTGGCCGGCAGGAACACCTTGACCCCGCGCCGGTGGAAAGCCTCGACCGCGCGCTTGAGGCCGTCCAGGCCACCGGGCAGGTCGTGCGCCAGGTCGAACTGGTTGCGGTCGTCCACGCCGATGTTCGGGTAGATGTACCAGATCAGCACCGAATCCAGGCCGCCGAAGCGCGCTTCCAGGTCGTCGAGGTAGCGGTCGACGGTGTACTGCCCGGTCTCGACGTCGAAGAAGTAGCGGTCCTCGACCATCATCTGGGCGTGCACGAAGTTGCGCTGCGCCCACTGCAGTTCCGGCCGGCGGTAGTTGGCATCGTCGTAGCCGATGCGCACCAGGTGTTCGCGGCGCCAGTCGCGCAGCTCGGCCAGCCAGTCGGCGGCGCTCTCGTTGGCATCGATCATCCAGTGGCCGATGTCGGCGAAGGGCCAGCCCGGGGCCTTGCCCGGCGTCGGCAGGTAGCGGCCGGTAGTGACGTGGGAGAACTTGTATTCGGTGCGCAGCGGCGCCGGGCCGTGGTCGGCCGTGGCCGGATCGAGTTCGGGGACGTCGTAGGGGGAAGTCATGGCGCCTTGCGATCGTAGGGGAATGGGGGGCCGGGAACGCTAGCGGGCCGGGGTCGCAGCGCCCTGCAGCAGGGCCTGCACGGCCTCGCGCCGGGGAATGCTCGACTGCGCGCCGGCGGCGGTGCAGGCCAGCGCCGAGGCCGCGCTGGCCTCGCGCAGGGCCTCGGCCAGCGCCTGCCCGCGCGCCAGCGCCGCCACCAGCACGCCACAGAAGGTATCGCCCGCGGCGGTGGTGTCGACCGCGTCCACGCCGAAGGCCGCCTGCCGCAGGATCGCCTCGCCGTCGCGCACCACGCAACCGTCGCGACCGAGCGTCACGATCGCACAGGGCACCGGCAGGCGCCGCAGCGCGGCCTCCAGGTCGGTGATGTCGCCGGCCAGCATCGCCAGTTCGCCCTCGTTGACCACGAGGATGTCGACCGCGGCCAGCAGCCGCGCCGACAGTTTCCGCGCCGGGGCGGCGTTGAGCACCACGGTCACGCCGTCCGCGCGCGCGCGCTCGGCCCAGGCGGTGACGCTGGCCAGCGGCGTCTCCAGCTGCAGCAGCAGGTGGCTGATGCCATGCAGCGGCGGCAGGTCCTCGTCGGCGAGCAGTTCGTTGGTGCCGGGTGCGACCACGATCGAGTTCTCGCCCGAATCGGCGATGCAGATGAAGGCCACGCCGCTGGCGCCGCCGGCGACGCGCTTTTCCACCAGCGCCACGCCGGCCTCGCGCAGCGAGTCGCGCAGGCGCGCCCCCTGCGGATCGTCGCCCAGCGCCACCAGCATGCTGGTGGGCGCGCCGCCGGCGCGGGCGCTGGCCACGGCCTGGTTGGCGCCCTTGCCGCCGGGGAAGGTCTGCAGCTGCCCGCCGAGCACGGTCTCGCCGGGCGCGGGCGTGTGCGGCGCGCGCACCACGAAGTCGAGGTTGGCCGAGCCTGCGACCAGCACCCGGGTACGGGGCATCATGTTCATGGCACGGGCACCTGCTGTACGTGGTTGTAGAAGGAGAGGGCCACGCGCGGCAGTTCGCCGCTCGCGGCGCGGCCCGGCAGGTGCTGCAGCATCAGCAGGGCGATGGCCGAGCGCGCCGGGTCGATGACGAAATAGGTCGAGGCCGAACCGGTCCAGCCGGCCTGTCCGGGCGCGCCGGCGCGGTCGATCGCGGCCGGATCCAGCAGGACCGACAGGCCCAGGCCGAAGCCGCGGCCCGGGCCCTCGTCGACGTAGGGATGGGCGAGCCCCATGGGCGCGAGCTGGTCCTGGAACATGGCCTCCACCAGGTCCGCCGGCACCAGCTGCAGCGGGCCGTGGCGGCCGCGCGCGAGCAGCATGCGGGCGAAGGCCAGGTAGTCGGACGCGGTGGAATACAGGCCGCCGGCGGCGCTGGGATAGGGCCGCAGGCGGGTGCCGGGGACGTGCCCGGGTGGCTCGTCGGCGCGCAGCAGCCGGCCGTGCCCGTCCACGCGGCTCAGTTCGACCAGGCGTCCGCGCTCGCGCGCGGGCACCTCGAAGCCGGTATCGCGCATGCCCAGCGGGGCGAAGAAGCTGGCCTGCAGGTAGGCATCGAGCGGCTGCCCGCTCCAGACCTCGACCAGCCGGCCGAGCACATCGGTGGCCAGTCCGTCATAGACGAAGCGGGTGCCGGGATCGCGCTCGAGCGGCAGCCCGCGCAGGCGTCCGACCAGGTCGGCCAGGTCGGCGCTGTGCTCCAGGGCGGCGGCCTCGCGGCGGCGCAGGGCCTCGCCCGCGCCGACCGCGAAGCCGGCGGTATGGGTGAGCAGATGGCGGATCGTCAGCGGCCGCGCCGGATCGCGCAGGCCTCCGTCCTCCAGCACCTGCAGTCCGGCCAGCTGCGGCAGGTGGGCGGCCACCGGATCGTCCAGCCGCGCGTGGCCCTGCCCGACCAGGCGCAGCGCCGCGGCCGAGACGATCGGCTTGGTCATCGAATGGATGCGGTAGATCGCGTCGCCGCGCAGCGGCCGCGTCCGCGCGATGTCGGCATGGCCGATGGCCAGGTCGACGAGGGTCGCATCATCGCCGTCGGCCTCGCCCCTGGCCACCAGCAGGCGCGCGCCCGGGTAGCCGGCGTCCAGCACAGCGCCGCGCAGCCAGTCTTCCGACGCGGCCGGCGGCGGCCCGGCCCAGGCGGGCGCGATGCAGCCCGACCAGGCCAGGGTCAGGAAAACGAAGCGAAGGAACGTCAGGGGCATGGGGGCAGAGGGCAGGTGTCGCACCGCCTCCGGGGGGAGGGGAGGGTGAAGGCGGTGCGACACCGCCGGATGAGGCGAACCGGGCCACCGGAGCGGCCCGGCGACGGCGGGGCTGGCGCCCCGCCGCGGTCGAGCGGTCAGAACCTCAGGGTATGGCTCAGCGAGTACATGCGCCCACGCCCGGCCATCCAGTCGTCGTTGCTGTTGCTGGATTCGGAACCGAACAGGATGTACTGCTTGTCCAGCAGGTTCTCCACGCCCAGGGTCAGCCGGCCGTAGCGCCCGGTGTCGTAGCCCAGGGTCAGGTCGAGCAGGGTGCGGCCCGAGGTCTGCTCGCCGGTGTTGAGGCTGCGGCCGCGGTAGGTGGTCGAGGACACCACCAGCTCGGCGTTCGGGGCGAAGCCCCACTGCACGTTCATGCCGAACTTGTCGGGGCTGATGTCCGCCGCGCCCATGTGCTTGTCCAGCGGGCCGCCGGCCGACCACCAGGTGCGGCCCAGCGCGCGCGAGTACATGCCGGTGGCGCGCACCGCGTCGGTGAAGGCGTAGCTGGCGAGCAGCTCGAGGCCGTCGATCTCGACCGGGCCACGGTTCATCACGAAATCGCCGGTGACCGGATCGGTGCTCAGCGACACGCCGAACTCGGAGTAGCTGCGGTACAGCGACGCGCTGGCGGTGAGGCGCGGGCTGCGGTAGTTGGCGCCGATCTCCTTGTTCTCGACCACGATCGCCTGCAGGTCGAGGATGCCCGCGACGCTGTTGCCGGGCGTGTTGATGTTGCGCAGCGGGATGCCGACGTTGGGCAGGCTGAAGCCTTCCGAGTACGAGGCGTAGGCCGACCAGGCATCGCTGAAGCGCCACACCATGCCGACGTTGGGCAGGGTGGCCGCGTAGTCCAGCGTCCCGCCGTCGACGAACACGCGGTTGTTGTACCAGGTGGTGGTGTAGCTATCGACCGACAGCTCGCCACGCTCGCGGCGGAGGCCGGCGCTGACGGTCAGCTGGTCCAGGTCGTAGGACAGCTGCATGTAGGGCGCGGTGGAGGTGTACTCCATCGGCGGCACCCACACGCGCTGGGTCAGGGCCAGGCGCTGGTCGGTGGTGTCGGTCACGTGGTCGACGCCGCCGCGCACTTCCAGGCCGGCGATGCCGAAGGCGTCGCTGCGGGCATAGGAGGCGCGCGCGCCGCGCTTGGCCGAGTTCACCTCGGACTGGTCGATCAGCGTGCCGATCGGGGCGATGTCCGGATCCTGGCGGTCTCGGCCCGACTCCGTCGGGTAGCGCATGGCCTGGTCGGCGCGGTAGGCGTCCACCAGCAGGCTGCCGCCGAACAGGTCGTCGTGGCGGTACTGCAGCTGCACCTGGTCGAAGTCGTTGAACTCGGTCTTGGCGCCCAGCGGGGTGCCGCGCACCACCGTGTTGGTCAGGCCGTTGGCACGGTCGCCGTCGACGCCGGTGTAGTTGCCCTTGCCGACCAGGTGGAACTTGCTGATGGTGGCCTGCAGGCGCTGCATGCCGTCCTCGCCGAAGTTCATGCCGTACTTGAGGAACAGGTTGCGCGATTCGGAATCGTTGATCGTGCCCGAGCCGCGCATGCCGATCGCGCGGCCGTTGCCGTCGAAGGCCATGCCGCGCTCGACGAACGAGGCCGACATCAGCACGTCGTACTCGTCCTGGCCGTGGCCCACGGTCATGCCGACCTTCCAGCCATGGCTGTCGCCGTGGCCCTGGGTGCTCCAGCGGGTGTTGAGCGTGGCCTCGGTGCCGTTGACCGGGCGCTTGGAGATGTAGTTGATGATGCCGCCGGCCGCGCCGATGCCTTCGGCCGCGGACGGACCGTTGATCACTTCGATGCGGTCGACGATGCCCAGGTCGGTGAAGCTGCCGGCACGGTTGGTCTCGCGCAGCGGCGAGGTCTGCGGCACGCCGTCGAACAGGCGCAGCGCGATGCGGCCGCGCAGCGTCTCGCCGGAGTTGGTCAGGGCCTGGGAGGATTCGGAGTAGCCCGGGATCATGCGCGACAGCACCGCGGTCGCGTCCTCGCTGAGGCTCAGCGAGTTGGTGATCTCCTGCTTGGTGATCACGCTGACGGCGCCGGGGATGCGGTCGGCGGCGCGCGGCAGGCGCGTGCCGGTGACGATCACGTTGTCCAGCGTCGCCGGCGTGGCGGTGGCGGCATCCTCTGCGCCGGGGACGGCATCGTCCGCACGGACGGTCTGGATCGTGCTGAGGGCGAGCACCGTCGCGACAGCGAGGCTAAGCGGCTTGAGCATTAATGGCTCCGACTCTGTTTCGGGAATGCGGGATGCCGGACGGCCCCCGGGACGGAGCGCATGGTAGGTGGGCGTGCACACGGCACGGATCGCATAACGCTACGTTCACTCGACAGTTTTTCTTGCCTTTGATGTCAGGCAATCTATGTTGCGGCGCAGCAAGACTAGCGGGGGCGGTCCTGCAGCCGTTGCGAGGCGGGGGGCGGCCCTGTCCGTCGTCGCAATGGGAGTCGCCGCAGTGAATCCGTTCCGCACCGCCGCCGTCATGGCCCTGTCCGCGCTGGCGATCGGCTGCGCGCACCGTCCGCCCGCGCAGGGCGCGCACGCCGCCCCGGCCGCGATCGCCCGCGATGCAGCGCCCGCCGCCGAGAGCGCGGCGTGGTGGTATCGCAACGGTGCGCTGCACGCCCATCGCCTGGGCGCGGGCAAGGCCAGCGCGCGCAACGTGATCGTCTTCCTGGGCGATGGCATGAGCCTGACCACGGTCGCGGCCGCCCGCATCCTCGATGGCCAGCGCCGCGGCCTGGCGGGCGAGCAGCACCTGCTGGCCTGGGAGCACTTCCCGTACACCGCGCTCAGCAAGACCTACAACACCGACCACCAGACGCCGGATTCGGCCGGCACCATGACCGCGATCGCCACCGGGGTGAAGACCCACCTGGGCGCGATCGGCGTGTCGGCCGGCCGCGTGGACGATTGCGCTGACAGCCACGGCAAGCACCTGCTGTCCTGGCTGCGGCTGGCCTCCAGCGCCGGCATGGCGACCGGCATCGTCACCACCGCGCGCCTGACCCACGCCACGCCCGCGGCCACCTATGCGCACGTGCCCAACCGCGAGTGGGAAAGCGACCGCGAGATGTCCGCCGAGGCGATCGCCGCCGGATGCCGCGACATCGCCCGGCAGTTCCTCGACTTCGCCCCGGGCCGCGGGCCGCGCGTGGCGCTCGGCGGCGGTCTCGGACGCTTCCTGCCCGAGGCCGAGGGCGGGCGCCGGCGCGATGGCCGCGACCTGACCCGCGAATGGCTCGACCGGCATCCCGGCGGCGCACTGGTGCGGGATGCCGCGCAGCTGCGCGCGGCCACCGCTGCGCCCGCCATCCTGGGCCTGTTCGCCACCGAACACATGCCCTACCACCACGATCGCGACCCCGGCGAACACGGCACGCCCGACCTGGCCGAGATGACGCGCGTGGCGATCGAGGCGCTGTCGGCCGATCCGGACGGCTTCGTGCTGCTGGTCGAGAGCGCGCGCATAGACCACGCCCACCACGCCGGCAACGCCTATCGCGCCCTGGACGAGACCATCGCCATGTCGCGCGCCGTGGAGGCCGCGCTGGCCGCCACCTCGGCCGAGGACACGCTGATCGTGGTCACCGCCGACCACGCGCACACGCTGGGCTTCGCCGGCTACCCGGCGCGCGGCAATCCGATCCTGGGCACGGTGCGCGGCCGCCTCTCGCCTGAGGGGCGCGCGGACGCGGAGATGCTCGACAGCCTGGGCCTGCCCTACACCACCCTGTCCTACGCCAACGGCTCGGGCTATGTGGGCCGCAGCGCCAGCCAGCCGGCCGGTCCCAAGCGCTTTCCGCACAAGCCCGGGCCCTACGCCGCCGCCACCGGCCGGCCCGACCTGCGCGCGGTGGACACCACCGACCCGGACTACCTGCAGGAGGCGCTGGTGCCGATGCACGACGAAACCCACGGCGGCGAGGACGTCGGCGTGTGGGCGCAGGGCCCGGGCAGCGATGCGTTCCGCGGCACGATGGAGCAGAACGTGCTGTTCCACCTGATCGTCCAGGCCGCGCCGCGCCTGCGCGAACGGCTGTGCGCCGCAGGGACGTGCGACAGCGCCGGCGTGCCGGTGGACCTGCCCGACCCGGCCGCCTTCGGCGATTGATCCGGCCGCCGCCGGCGCGCTCAGCGCTCGCCGGCGGCGAACACCTGCAGGCATTCCTCGCGCAGTGCGGCCACCGCGCGCGCGCGCACGCTGCTGCTCGCCCAGACGATGCCGATGCGGCGCGCCTCGCAGGCCTCCGGCAGCCGCAGCCGCGCCAGCCGCAGGCCCTCGGGCCACGGCGGCAACCAGTCGGGCACCAGTGACACGCCCAGGCCGCGATCGACCATCACCGCGATCGAATTGAGCGCGTTGAGCTCGAAACGCTCGCGCGGCACGATGCCGACCCGGCGCAGGTACTCGTCGGCCAGGCGTCCGCCCCACTGGTGGCGGTCGTAGCGGATCAGCGGTTCGCTGGCGAGCACTTCATGCGGGTCGCGATGGGCGAAGGCCTCCGGCACCAGCACCACCAGCGGCTCCTCGCGCAGCAGCTCCCAGCGGCAGGTCTTGGGCAGTTCGAACGGCGCCTGCAGCACCAGGGCCGCGTCCAGCTCGCCGCGCTCGACATCGCCGTACAGCTCGGCCGAATGGCCCGGCTTGATGAATACGTTGATCTGCGGCAGCCGCTGCACCATGCGCGCCAGCACGTCGGGCAGCATGCCCACCAGCACGGTCGGGCAGGCGCCCAGGCGCAGCTCGCCGGCCACGGCGCGGTCGTTGGCGACGCTGCGCAGGTCGGACACGTCGCGCAGCACGGCCCGGACCCGCTCCAGGATGCGGGCGCCCTCCTCGGTCACGTTCACCGTACGCCCGGCGCGGGCGATCAGCGGCACCCCGAGCTCGCGCTCCAGGGTCCGGATCTGCTGGGCCACCGCCGCCGGCGTGATGTTCAGGAACCGGGCCGCGGCGGCCATCGAGCCGCGGTCCACCACGTTGACGAACGTATAGAGAAACTGCGTATCCATCACAACACCTTCACAGGCGCCAGTGTGACGGGTCCGGCCCGGCGCGGCCCGGGCCGAAAGGCATGGCCCGGACCGGCCTCAACGGGCCGGGTGGGCGGGGGTATGGATGGTCAGGCCCTCCAGCGAGCGCGTGGGCGCCGGGAAGAACAGGCTGGCCACATAGCCGATCACGATGCACAGCGCGATCGAGATCGCCAGGTAGAAGTAGGGATGCACCAGGTCCATCGACCAGCACACCAGGGTGATCAGGACCGAGGCCGCCACGCCGATCGCCACGCCCGCCGAGTTCGCGCGCCGGGTGAACATGCCCAGCGTGTAGGCGCCGGCGAAGCCGCCGCCGAGCAGGCCGGCCAACTCGATGGAGACATCGAACAGCGAGTGGATGTCGTAGCGGCTCATCACCAGCGCGATCGCGATGCCGATCAGGCCCACCCCCACGCCCGACCATTCGGCGATGCGCAGGGCGGTCTTCTCGTCGGGGTTGCGCGCCAGCTTCTGGTAGAAGTCCACCGACACCAGGGTCGAGACCGAGTTGATGATGCTCGACAGGGTCGACATCGCGGCGGCGAAGATGCCGGCGATGATCAGGCCGGTGACGCCGACCGGCAGTTCGGCGGCGATGAACAGCGGGAAGGTGGCGTCGATCGGCAGCAGCGGGTTGAGCCGTTCGGGGTTGTCGCGGTAGTACATCCACAGCGCGGTGCCGATGCCGTAGAACACGATGCCGCCCGGGATCATGATCGCCGCGAAGGTCCAGATCGAGCGCCCGGCGGCCTTGTCGTCCTTCGTCGACAGGGTGCGCTGCATCAGCACCTGGTCCTTGGGGAAGGTCAGCACCACGTCGAACACGACCAGGAAGATGAAACCCCAGACCGTGGCCTTGGTGAGGTCGAAGCTGAAATCGAACAGCCGGGTCTTGTCCTCGGTGGCCGCGGCGGCCATCAGCGAGGGCAGGTCGCCGCCGGCGCTCCAGAAGATGAAGCCGATGGCGAACAGGGCGCCGCCGAACATCACCACCACCTGCACCACGTCGGTCCAGATCACCGCCTTGGAACCGCCGACGGTGGAATAGATGATGGTGAACACGCCCATCAGCATGATCGCCCAGACCACGTCCAGGCCGGTGATGGTGGCGATCGCCAGCGCCGGCAGGAACAGGATCACGCTCATCCGGCTGCCGATCTGCATCACGATGCACAGCGCGCTGGAGAGCATGCGGATGGCCGGGTGGAAGCGCGTCTCCAGGTAGGAGAACACGCTCATCAGGTCCAGCCGACGCAGCAGGGGCACGATCCACACCGCCACGAACATCAGCCCGAGCACCGCGATCAGGTTGTTGGTCATGTACTGCCAGTTGGTGTCGAAGGCCTTGGCCGGGATGGCGATGAAGCTGATCGAACTGGTGTTGGTGGCGTACAGGCTGATGCCCGCCGCCCAGAACGGGATGCTGCGCCCGCCGACGAAGAAGTCCGACTCCGAGCCGGTCTGGCCCTTGAAGTAGAAATAGCCGCCGATGCCGAGCATCGCCGCCAGGTAGACCGAGATGACCGTCCAGTCCAGCCAGCGCAGCAGGTGCTGGCCGGCGTGGATCTGCTGCGACTGCAGGGTACCGTCCGCGCCCTGGGCCACCACGCCGTTGCGCCAGCCGGTGAACACGCCGGAGCCGTCCGGCAACTGCCCCGGCAACTGGCTCCAGGCGCCGGTGATGGTGTGGAACAGGCGCAGCGGCGCCTGCCCGCCGCCCGGCGCCGGTGCCTGGCCGTAGAGCAGGTGCGCCTGGCCGATCGGCCAGGCCAGTCCCGGCGCGAGGCCGGTGGGCACGGCGCCGCGGTCGACCCAGCCCTCGGCCGGCGTCCATTGGCGGATCCGGCCGTCCTGCGTCACCAGGTACAGGGCGAACTTCTGCGCGGCCAGGGCCAGCGGCGCGGCCGTGCCCGGCCAGCCGTCGTGCTCGCGCCAGGACGCGCCGGCCGCATCCAGCGGCAGCGACCACAGGCGGGTGTCGTCGCCGGCGAGCCCGGCCAGGTACAGCTGGCCGTCGAGCACCGCGATCCGCGCCGCGCCGGTGATGCCGTCCGGTACCGGCAGCGCGCGGCTGCGCACCGCGCCTGCGCGCCAGTCCAGCGCCTCGATCCGCAGCCCCTGGCCGGTGTCGTCGAGCAGCAGCCAGCTGCTGCCGCCGCGGCGCGCGTGGTCGCGCAGCGCGTCGGCCTGGATGCCGGGCAGTTCGAGCGCCGTCCAGGCCTTGCCTGCGGCATCGAGCAGCCAGCCCCGCTCCGCGCCCAGCGCCAGCGGACGCTCGTCGAGCGTGACCAGGGCGGCGGCGTGCGCGTCGGCCGGCAGCGCCGGCAGGGCGACCCCCTCGACCGAGGCCAGGCTTTCGCCGCGGGCCAGGGCGGGAAGGCACAGCAGCAGGCACATGCAAAGCATGGCCACGATCCGGACGATCGTGGCGCGAGGGGTCTGGCTCGTCATCGGGTACCTGGAAACAGCGGCATCCCCGCGCCCCGGCGGGCGCCCGGGAAAAGGAAGGACGGGCACGGGCTCAGCCGCTCGCGCCCGGCGCGTCGCCGAGCCGGTCCGCGGCCGCGACCAGATTGCGGGCACGCCGCAGGTAGGGCGCGTCGACCATGCGTCCGGCCACGGCGAACACGCCCTCCGATTCCCGCCCGGCGAGCGCCGCGGCGGCGACCACCTCGCGGGCACGGGCCAGTTCGTCCGGGTCGATCGCGAACACGGCATTGGCCAGCGGCACCTGCCGCGGGTGGATGCAGCTCTTGCCGACGAAGCCCAGCGCCCGGGCCATCCGCGCCTCGCGCTCGAAGCCTTCGGCATCGTCCAGACCGGGCCAGGCGCCATCGCAGGCCATCACCCCGGCCTCGGCCGCGGCCATGGCCAGCTGGAACATCACCATCTGCACGTGCGCAGGCTCGCGCCGCCCGATGCCGTAGGGCTCGAACATGTCGCCCAGGCCCAGCTGCAGGCCGGCCACGCGCGGATGCGCGGTCGCGATCTCCGCGGCGCGGCGCAGGCCGCGCGGCGTCTCGATGTTGAGCAGCAGGCCGATCGCGTCGCCCGGTCCGGCATCGCGTTCGAGCCGTTCGATCCGCGCCACCACGTCGCGCACCTGTTCGGCCGATTCGACCTTGGGCAGGTTCAGCAGGTCCGGACGCGCCGGCACGATGGCGGCGAGGTCCGCGGCGAAATGCGGGCTGTCCACGGCGTTGACGCGCACGATCGCCAGCTTGCGGCCGGCCGTCGCCCGGCTCGCCACGAAGGCGGCCACGTCGGCACGGGCCCGGGCCTTGCGCTCCTCGGCCACCGCGTCCTCCAGATCGAAGGACACCGCGTCGGCCGCGCTTGCATAGGCCTTGGTGAACAGTTCCGGGCGCGCGCCCGGTACGAACAGCTTGCTGCGCATCCGCCCCTCCTGCAATCGGGCAGTCTGCGCAATCCGCGGTCGGATCAAAGGCAGAACTCCGATGTTCAGAAGATAATTCTGCTTGTGTCCGGGCTTGCCGGGTAGCGCCGCGCTGTTGCAAGCTTGGCGGCCGCCAACCCGGCCAGACGCCGGGCAGGACCCGGCATGACCGCGCGTTGCCCCGCAATTCCAGGCGTTCTGCGCCGCACCAGCGCCCGCGCCCCGCGGGCCGCCTGCCGATGAACCAGTGGCTGCCGGCCTGGCTGCAGGCCTGGCTGGGGGAAATCACCATCGTGCTGCAGCTGCTGGTGGTGGTGCTGGGTGCGCTGCTGCTGCGCGGCCTGCTGCTGCACCTGGTGCGGCGCGTGGCGCAGCGCTACGAACTGCCGGCGCAGATCGTGATCGTGGCGCGGCGCACGATCGGTTTCGTGCTCGGATTCGCCGCGCTGCTGCTGGTGCTGCGCGTGCTAGGCGTGTCCGGCGCGGTGCTGTGGGGCGCATTCACCGGCTTCGCCACGGTCGCGGCGGTCGCATTCTTCGCGCTGTGGAGCGTGCTGACCAATGTGTTCTGCGCGCTGCTGATCCTGATCACGCGCCCGTTCCGCCTGCTCGACCACATCGAGCTGGTGGAAAGCGGCGACAAGGCCGGCCTGCGCGGTCGCGTGATCGACATGAACCCGATCTACGTGACGCTGGAGGAAACCCATCCGGCGGGCGGCGAGAGCGTGCTGCGGGTGCCCAACAGCCTGTTCTTCCAGCGCGCGACCCGGCGCTGGCGCGGGCCGCCGGTGCCGCAGCCGGTGGCGCCGGCGGCGGCCACCGACGAGGGCGGCGCGCCGCGCGCACCGGCCGGCGGCGGCGGCTCGGCGGTGAACTTCCCCTGAGGGCACGTCGGCGGCGTCCGCGACGCTCAGACGATGCCGCCGTTGGCGAAGACCACCTGGCCGTTGATCCAGGCCCCGTCGTCGCTGCACAGCGCCGCGATCACATCGGCGATGTCCTCCGGCCGCCCCAGGCGCCCGTGCGGCGTGCGCGCCACGAAGGCCGCGATCTCCTGCGCGCTCTTGTCGCCGGTGAACAGGGGCGTGTCCACGACGCCCGGCGCGATCGCGTTGACGCAGATGCCGCGGCCCTGCAGTTCCTTGGCCAGCGAGCTGGCCATGTACTCCTGCGCGGCCTTGGTCGCCGCGTAGGGGCCGTAGGTCGGGGACCTGAGCCGGGTGATGCTGGAGGACAGGGCGATGATGCGGCCGCCGTCGGCGACCCGCCGCGCGGCCTCGCGCATCACCATGAAGCTGCCCTTGAAGTTGACATCGCTCATGCGCGCGAAGTCCGCGTCGCTCATGTCGCGCAAGGGCGCCAGCCGCATGATGCCGGCATTGCTGACGACGACATCGAGCCGGCCGAAGGCCGCGTGGTGCGCATCGAACAGGCTGCGTACCGCGGCCGGATCGGCGACGTCGGCCAGGACGGCGTGGGCGCGGCCGCCCTCGCCCTCGATCCGGGCGACCACCGCGTCCACCGAGGCGCGGTCGCGGCTGCCGTTGACGGTGACCGCGAACCCGTCGCGGGCCAGTCGGCGCGCGGTGGCCGCGCCGATGCCGCGCGAGGAGCCGGTGACCAGGGCGGCGCGACCGCGGCCGTGGCCGCGTCCGTCGCCGGGGCCGGGGCCGGAGCGGGACGCTGGCACCGCGGTGGGGGTGGACGAGGCGGCCATCGGGACGGCGGCGAGCGTGGAGGCGACGGCGGCGGCGGCGAGCAGGCCGCGGCGGGAGGCATTGATGGACTGTGACATGGCGTGGCTCCGGGGGTGCGGTGCGCGGGCACCGGGATCGTCTGCAGGCTAGGCCTCGCAGCCGCGCGCGCCTTGCCTGATCGTCCGCGGCGTTTGCGCGATCCTCCCGCGCGCGGCGCAGGCCGCCGGCGCCTGCGCTAGGCTCCGCCTCGATGCCGACCACCCCACCCGCGCTGCTCCAGGCCGTCGCCCGCTACGCGGCGCTGCATGCCAACGCCGACGGCGTCGCGCAGACGCCCTTCGAGGGGCTGCGCATGATGCGGGCGCAGCGTCCGGCCGGGCCCCTGCATTCGGTCTACCGGCCGCTGGTGTGCTTCGTGCTGCAGGGCACGAAGCGGCTCGAGGTCGCCGGCGAGCCGCGCACCGTGCGCGCCGGACAGACGGTGGTGGTGACGGTCGATGCGCCGGTGGCCGGCCGCATCGTCGAGGCCACGCCGGAGCGGCCCTACCTCGCGGTCGCGTTCGAACTGCAGCCGGCGGTGCTGGCCGAACTCACGGCACAGATGGCGCCGGCCGCGAAGACCGACGCGCCGCTGCCGCGCCTGTTCGCCGACGACACCGGCGCGGCGGCGCTCGATTGCGCGGCGCGCCTGCTGCGCCTGCTCGACCGCCGCGACGACGCGCCGCTGCTGCTGCCCGGGATCTGCCGCGAACTCCATTACTGGCTGCTCGCCGGCCCCCATGGCGCGCAGCTGCGCAGGCTGTGCTCGCCCGATGGCGCGGCGCCGCGGCTGGTCGGGGCGATCCGCATGCTGCGCGAGGGCTATCGCGGCCGGATCGCGGTCGACGACCTGGCCGCCGCCGTGCACATGAGCGCCACCACCTTCCACCGGCGCTTCAAGGAGATGACCTCGCTCACGCCGCTGCAGTTCCAGCAGCGGCTGCGCCTGATCGAGGCACGGCGGCTGATGGTCGACGAGGGCGCGCCGGCGAGCGTGAGCGCGGCGCGGGTCGGCTACGCCAGCGTGCCGCAGTTCACCCGCGAGTACGCGCGCCTGTTCGGTGCGCCGCCGGCCACGCACGCGCGCCTGCTCGCGCAGTGGGAGCAATAGCCGCGACCCGGGCTTGCCACCGGGGTGCGCCCGCCCTCGCCTACAATCGCCGTGACGCCCACCGGATGCCCCGCATGCTGCCAACGCGCCTGTTCGCGCCGCTCGCCATCGCAGTGGCCATGGCCACCCCTGGCGCCAGCGCCGCGCCTGCCGTCGACATCGACGAGGCACTGCAGGCCAGGCTGGTCGAGTGGCGCCGCGACCTGCACCGCCATCCCGAGCTGGGCAACCAGGAAACGCGCACCGCCGGCGTGGTCGCCGCGCACCTGCGCGGCCTCGGCCTGGAACCGCGCACCGGCATCGGCCCCACCGGCGTCGCTGCCGTGCTCAAGGGCGGCAGGCCGGGTCCGCGCATCGCCCTGCGCGCGGACATGGATGCGCTGCCGGTCACCGAGGCCACCGGCCTGCCCTACGCCTCGACCGTGCGCAGCAGCTATCGCGGACAGCCGGTCGGGGTGATGCACGCCTGCGGCCACGACATGCACGTGGCGATCCTGATGGGCGTGGCCGAGGCGCTGGCCGGGATGCGCGAGCAGCTGGCGGGCGAGGTGATGTTCGTGTTCCAGCCGGCCGAGGAAGGCCCGCCGGTCGCCGGCGAGGTCGCCGGCGCCAGGCGCATGCTCGAGGCGGGCATCTGGGACGGATTCCGGCCCGACGCCGTCCTCGGCCTGCATGTGTGGTCGCGCCTGCATGCCGGCCAGCTCGGCGTGCGTGCCGGCCCCTTCATGGCCAGCGCCGACGAATGGACGCTGACGATCAGCGGCCGGCAGACGCACGGCTCGCAGCCCTGGGCGGGCGTCGATCCCATCACCGTCGCCGCGCAGGTGCTGCTGGGCGCGCAGTCCATCATCGCCCGCCAGGTCGACATCACCGCGCATCCGGTGGTGCTCACCGCCGGCCAGATCCAGGCCGGCACGCGCTTCAACATCATCCCCGACCAGGCGACGATGGTCGGCACGCTGCGTACCTTCGATCCGGCCGTGCGCGAAGACGTGATCGCGCGCCTGCGCAGCACCGCCGAGCACTTCGCCGCCGCCAGCGGCGCCAGCGCCACGCTCGAGGTCGCGGCCAACGCGCCGGCCACCAGCAACGATCCTGCCCTGCTGCAGCGGCTGCGCCCGGCGCTGGAGCGGGCGGCGGGCGCGGGCAACCTGGTCGAGGTGCCGCGCTACACCATCGCCGAGGACTTCTCGGTGTTCGCCAACGAAGTGCCCGGGCTGTACTTCTTCGTCGGCACCACGCCTGCGGACCAGCCGCTGGATGCCGCGCCGATGAACCACTCGCCGCAGTACGCCCCGGACGAGAGCGCGCTGGAACTGGGCACGCGCGCGATGCTGGAGGCGACGCTGGCCTTTCTGGGCGGCGACTGAGGCCTACAGCCCCAGCCACTGGCGCAGCGGATGCGCCGGGTCGGCCAGCAGGCGCAGGGCCAGCGCCACCGACACCACCACCAGCAGCGGCCGGATCACGCGGGCGCCCTGGCGCATGGCGAAGCGCGAGCCCATGCGCGCGCCGATCCACTGGCCCGCGCCCATCACCAGCCCCAGCTTCCACAGCACCGCGCCGGCGGCCACGAACACGGCCAGCGAGCCGAGGTTGGAGCCGAAGTTGAGCACCTTCGAGTGGGCGGTGGCCTTGAGGATGCCGAAACCGGCCAGGGACACGAAGCCCAGCATCAGGAACGAGCCGGTGCCCGGCCCGAACACGCCGTCGTACAGCCCGATCGCCGGCACGAAGCTCAGGCCGAACACGGTCGGGCTGATGCGGCGCTGCCGCTCCACGTCGCCGATGCCGGGCCTGAGCCAGAAGAACAGCGCGATGGCCAGCAGCAGGAACGGCAGCAGCGCCCGCAACCAGTCGGTCGGCACGATCGTGGCGAGCAGCGCCCCGACCGCCGCGCCCAGCGCCGCGGTGACCACCATCGGCCACTGCGCGCGCAGGTCGACATGGCCGTGGCGCGCATAGCTCCAGCTGGCCGCGCCCGAACCGAACACCGCCTGCAGCTTGTTGGTGCCCAGCACCTGCAGCGGCGGCACGCCCGCCAGCAGCATCGCCGGGATCGTGACCATGCCGCCGCCGCCGGCGATGGCGTCGATGAAGCCGGCCAGCACCGCGGCCAGGAACAGCCAGGCAAGAAGATGGATCGCGAGTTCGTGCATCGGCCCCGGCTCATGCGGGCGCGATGCCGCTCAAGGCCGCGCATCTTAGCCGGCCAGCGCGGGCGGCGGGCAGGACACCCCGGGTTAGGATCGCGGTTCCTTCCCGTGCCCCGAGCGTCCCGATGCCCCGCACCCCTCGCCTGCTGCCCCTCGCCCTCGCTCTGGCCTGCACCGCGATGCCGGCCTTCGCCCGCGACACGGGCGGTGGACCGGATGCCGGCGCGCAGCCGGCCGCGGCCGCGCAGACCGCGCCCCGTGCCGAAGTGGCCGAGGCCGCGCAGCGGCTGCAGGCGCAGGTCGTGGCCTGGCGCCGCGACCTGCACCAGCACCCGGAGCTGGGCAACCGCGAAACGCGCACCGCCGCGCTCGTGGCCGGGCATCTGCGCGCGCTGGGCCTGGAGCCGCGCATGGGCATCGCCACCACCGGCGTGACGGCCGTGCTCAAGGGCGCCCGGCCGGGCCCCCGCATCGCCCTGCGCGCGGACATGGACGCGCTGCCGGTGACCGAGCGCACCGGCCTGCCGTTCGCATCGCAGGTCACCACCACCTACGGCGGCCAGACCACCGGAGTGATGCACGCCTGCGGCCACGATGCCCACACCGCGATCCTGATGGGCGTGGCCCAGGCGCTGGTGGAGATGCGCGAGCAGCTCGCCGGGGAGGTGCTCTTCATCTTCCAGCCGGCCGAGGAAGGCCCGCCCGACGGCGAGGAGGGCGGCGCCGAGGAAATGCTCGCGCAGGGCCTGTTCGAGGACTTCCGGCCCGAGGCGGTGTTCGGCCTGCATGTGTTCTCCACCCTCAACGCCGGCCAGATCGGCGTGCGCGAGGGCCCGCTGATGGCCGCCTCCGACCGCTTCAACATCGTGGTGCAGGGCCGCCAGACCCACGGCTCGCGGCCCTGGGGCGGCATCGACCCGGTCGTCGCCGCCGCCGATCTGGTCGGCACCGCGCAGACGATCGTCAGCCGCCGCCAGAACATCTCCCGGCAGCCGGTGGTGGTGAGCTTCGGCGCCATCCACGGCGGCATCCGCTACAACATCATCCCCGACAGCGTGGAACTGGTCGGCACCATCCGCACCTTCGACGAGGACATGCGCCAGCAGGTCTTCACCGACCTGGCCAACGTCGCCGACAAGGTGGCGCAGGCGCACGGCGCCACCGCCATCGCCAAGGTGCCCGACAGCAAGGGCAACCCGGTCACGGTCAACGATCCGGGCCTCACCGCGCGGATGCGCCCGAGCCTGGCGAAGGTGGTGGGCGATGCGAACCTGGTCGATCCCGGCCTGACCATGGGCGCGGAGGATTTCTCGTTCTATGCGCGCGAGGTGCCGGCCATGTTCTTCTTCGTCGGCGCGACGCCGGCCGGCCAGGACCCGCTGCAGGCGCCGAGCAACCATTCGCCGGAATTCTTCCTCGACGAATCGGCGCTCGAGGTCGGCCTGCGCGCGATGCTGCAGCTGACGATGGACTACCTGGGCGGCACCGGCTGAACGCGGACGCGGCGGGGCGCGGACGCGGCTCCTGCCGCGCGCGCCGCGCTGCGCGGACGCCGCGCGCGGCGGCGATAGAATGGCGGCATGTCCCGACCCGAAGATTCGCTGCTCGGCCGCGAAGTCGCCTATCCGCGGCAGTACGATCCCGCCCTGCTGTTCCCGATCCCGCGCGCCGCCGGGCGCCAGTCGCTGCCGATCGCCGGCGCGCTGCCGTTCTGCGGCCACGATCGCTGGCATGCCTATGAACTGTCCTGGCTGGATGCGCGCGGCAAGCCGGTGGTGGCGACCGCCACCCTGGTGGTGCCGGCCGATACGCCGCAGCTGATCGAGTCCAAGTCGCTCAAGCTCTATCTCAATTCGCTCAATGCCACGCGCTTCGCCGATCCGCAGGCGCTGCGCGCCACGATCGCGGCCGACCTGTCGCGCGCAGCGGGCGGCGAGGTGGGCGTGGAGTTCGGGCTGCCGCCGATCGGCGGCGACGACGCGTCGGTGGACATCGACGCGCTCGCGGTGGAGATCGACCGCTACGGCCCGCCGGCGCCGGAACTGCTGCGCGTCGAGTCCGGCGGCGAAGTCGCCGAGACCCTGCGCAGCGGCCTGCTCAAGTCCAACTGCCCGGTCACCGGCCAGCCGGACTGGGCCACGATCGAGATCGCCTACCGCGGTCCGCGCATCGACCGCGAAGGCCTGCTGCGCTACCTGGTCTCCTACCGCGAACACGCCGGCTTCCACGAGCAGTGCGTCGAACAGATCTTCGTCGACCTGATGGCCCGCTGCGCGCCGGCGCAGCTGTCGGTGGAGGCGCGCTACACCCGGCGCGGCGGACTGGACATCAATCCCTGGCGCGGCAGCCCCGGCTGCCCGCCGCCACCGCCGCGACGCGATCCGCGCCAGTAGCGGCTTTGCCCTGCGGCCCGCGATGCGCTCTTAACGCCCTGCGTGCCACCGTCGTGCCCGCCATCCCCGGCGAGGAGCGCTCCGTCATGAGCAACGACAGGAAACCCGATTTCTCCAATGTCCAGAGTGGCGCCAACACCCGGCCCGCCGCCGGCAGCGGCGGGGGTGGGACGCTGGCCGGCGCCAAGCCCGACTTCTCCAACGTCTCCAGCGGCGCCGACACCGTCCCGCAGGGCGGGCCCGGCAGCATCGGTGCGCGCAGCTACACCATCGAGAAGGGCGACACGCTCTCGGCCATCGCCCAGCGCGTGTACGGCAAGGCCAGCCACTGGACCCGGATCTTCGAAGCCAACCGCGACACGATCGACAACCCCGACCGCATCCAGCCCGGCCAGGTGATCACCCTGCCCGAGATCGAGGAAGACGGCACGGGCAAGGGCGCACCGCCCGCGTCCGCCTGACCGCACACCCGCCGACCCATCACAGGACACCGCCATGAACCAGACCCGTCTCTCCCAGGCCCTGCTCGTCGCCGTCGTCGGCGCCGCGGCCCTGGCCGGCTGCCGCAAGGACGAGCAGACCCACGCCAACACGACCGGCACGCCGGCCACGACGCCCGCCACGACGCCCGCCACGACACCGGCGGCGACGGCCCCGGCCACCAGCCCCGCGCCGCCTCCGACCGGTTCGGCAACCGCCGGCACCGCCACGGTCACCCTGGGCAATGCGATCGGCGCCAACAACACCATCGCCACCCCGCGCACCTCCTTCTCCACCGGCGACACCATCCATGCCTCGGTGGCGACCGACGCCTCCATGCCCGTCCGCCTGACCGCGAAGTGGACGCATCTGGGCAGCAACCAGACCGTGGCCGAGGAAACCAAGGATGTGGGCGCCGGTGCGCACACCACCGACTTCCACATCAGCAAGCCCGATGGCTGGCCCCCCGGCCGCTACCGCGTCGAGATCAGCGAGGACGGCCGCCTGGTCAACACCAGCGAGTTCGACGTGCAGTAATCCCGCCTCCGGCGGACCCCACGAAAGCGCGGCGCAGGCCGCGCTTTTGTTTTTGCGCGCCCGCCGCGCGGCGGGCGCCGGTCGCGGCCTGGCATGAGGATGCGGGCGTGGCGACGCCGCCCGTAGCCGCGCTTTTGCCCTGCCCCTGTCGACGCGCGACAATGCGGCGTTGACCGAACCCGCCATTCGAGCCGAGACCCGCGCATGTCCGATACGCCCAAGATCATCTACACCCTCACCGACGAAGCGCCCTTCCTGGCCACGGCCTCGCTGCTGCCGATCGTGCAGGCCTTCGCCGGCGCCGCCGGGATCGAGGTGGAGACGCGCGACATCTCGCTGTCGGGCCGCATCCTGGCCCAGTTCCCCGACATGCTCGAGGACGGGCAGAAGGTGGCCGACGACCTGGCCGAGCTCGGCGCGCTGGCGCGCACGCCGGAGGCCAACATCATCAAGCTGCCCAACATCAGCGCTTCGGTGCCGCAGCTCAAGGCCGCGATCCGCGAACTGCAGTCGCAGGGCTATCCGCTGCCCGAGTATCCGGACGAACCGGCGGACGCGGCGGCGCACGACATCCGCGCCCGCTACGGCCGGGCCATGGGCAGTGCGGTCAACCCGGTGTTGCGCGAGGGCAACTCCGACCGGCGCGCGCCGTTGTCGGTCAAGAACTACGCGCGCAAGCATCCGCACCGCATGGGCAAGTGGTCGGGCGACTCCAGGTCGCATGTCGCGCACATGGACGAGGGCGATTTCTACGGCAGCGAGCAGTCGGCCACGATGGACGCGGCCGGCACGCTGAAGATCAGCTTCCACGGCAGCGATGGCGACACCCGCGTGCTCAAGGACGCAGTGGCGGTGCAGGCCGGCGAGATCGTCGATGCCGCGCGCATGTCGCGCAGCGCGCTGGCGGCCTTCATCGCCGCCCAGATCGAGGACGCGCGCGCCAGGGACGTGCTGTTCTCGCTGCACCTGAAGGCGACCATGATGAAGGTCTCCGACCCGATCATGTTCGGCGTGGCGGTGACCGAGTTCTACCGGCCGGTCCTGGACAGGCATGCGGCCGCGCTGGCCGAGGTGGGGTTCAACCCCAACAACGGCATCGGCGACCTGTACGCGCGCCTGGAGGCGCTGCCGGGCGAGCTGCGCGAGACGGTGCGCGCGGACATCGAGGCGCTGTATGCGCAGCGTCCCGCGCTGGCCATGGTCAATTCCGACAAGGGCATCACCAACCTGCACGTGCCCAGCGACGTCATCGTCGATGCGTCGATGCCGGCGATGATCCGCGACTCGGGCTGCATGTGGAACGCGCAAGGCAAGCTGCAGGACGCCAAGGCGGTGATTCCGGACCGCTGCTATGCCGGCATCTACCAGGCGGTGATCGAGGACTGCAAGGCCAATGGCGCGTTCGACCCGGCGACGATGGGCAGCGTGCCCAACGTCGGCCTGATGGCGCAGAAGGCCGAGGAGTACGGCAGCCACGACAAGACCTTCCAGGCGCCCGGCGACGGCCACATCCGCGTCACCGACGCGGCCGGCAACACCGTGTTCGAGCATGCGGTGGAAACCGGCGACATCTGGCGCATGTGCCAGACCAAGGACGCGGCGATCCGCGACTGGGTCAAGCTGGCCGTGGACCGCGCGTCGATCAGCCGCACCCCGGCGGTGTTCTGGCTCGACAGCGCGCGCGCGCACGACGCGCAGGTGATCGCCAAGGTCGAGCGCTACCTGCGCGAGCACACGCTCGATGCGCTCGACATCCGCATCCTGCCGCCGGTCGAGGCGATGCAGCTGTCGCTGCAGCGCATCCGTCGCGGCGAGGACACGATCTCGGTCACCGGCAACGTGCTGCGCGACTACCTGACCGACCTGTTCCCGATCATGGAGCTGGGCACCAGCGCCAAGATGCTGTCGATCGTGCCGCTGATGGCCGGCGGCGGCCTGTTCGAGACCGGTGCCGGCGGTTCGGCCCCCAAGCACGTGCAGCAGTTCCTGGAAGAGGACTACCTGCGCTGGGATTCGCTGGGCGAGTTCCTGGCCCTGGCCGCCTCGCTCGAGCACATCAGCCAGCGCTGGCTGAACTCGGCTGCGCCGGCGCTGGCCCAGGCGCTGGACGACGCCAACGGCCGCATCCTCGACGAGAACCGCTCGCCGGCCCGCAAGGTGGGCGAGATCGACAACCGCGGCAGCCATTTCTACCTGGCCCTGTACTGGGCCCAGGCGCTGGCCGCCCAGGACGCGCACGCCGGGCTCAAGCAGCGCTTCGCACCGCTGGCCCAGGCCCTGGCCGACGGCGAACGCCGGATCATCGAGGAGCTCAACGCGGTGCAGGGCCGGCCGGTCGACATCGGCGGCTATTACCGCCCCGACATGGCCAAGGTGTCCGCCGCGATGCGCCCGAGCGAGACCTTCAACTCCGCGCTCGCCGCCTTCGCCGCCGGCTGAGCGGTCGCCCGCGCCCTGGCCGGTGGCCGGGGCGCGCGCCGCCGCCGACCCGGGACGCCTGCGGCCGCGCCGGGGGCCGCCGCGTCGGCCCTCAGCGCAGCGCCTCCAGCAGCGTCGTCCACGAGGCCTGCCAGTCCCGCCCGGGGCGGGCGCCAGGCCGGGCCGCGGGTTCGGCCCGCGTGTCCGGCCGGGTCGTGTCGCGATCGCGGCCTGCGTCGCCGGCCGCCGGGTCCGGCGCGCCCGCCAGCATCCGCGCGGTCGCCGGGTCCTGCACATGCCCCTGGTTGAAGAGCAGTCCACCGTAGATGTTCATCGCCTCGTCCTGGTGTTGAGTCAGACGAACGCTAGGCGCATCATCGGCCCCGCAAAAGCGATTGTTTCGCAAGCCAGACTTGAACAGGATTCAAGATGTCTCGAGCGCCGCTGCATGCCTTGCAAGGCTTCGTCGCGGCCGTGCGCCACGGCAACCTGACCCGCGCGGCCGAATCGCTCAACCTGACCGTCAGCGCGCTCAGCCACCAGATGCGCGCGCTGGAGGCGCGGCTGGGGTATCCACTGCTGGTACGCGGGGCGCGCGGGGTCGCCGCGACCGTCGATGGACAGCGCCTGCTCGACCGGATCGCACCGCACCTGGACGCGATCGCCGAGGCCCTGCATCCCTATGCCGCGCGCAGCGGCCAGGTGCTGACCATCAGCCTGCTGCCATCGATGGCCTCGGCCTGGCTGCTGCCGCGGCTGGGCAGTTTCCTGGCCGCCTACCCGGCCATCGAGATCAACCTGCAGTCGCAGACGGCGGTGGTGGATTTCGAGCGCTCGCCCGAGGTCGACGCCGCGCTGCGGGTCGGCCGCGGCCCATGGCCGGGCACGGTCGCCGAGCATCTGTTCGACGACGAGATGGCGCCGATGGCCAGCCCGGAACTGGTGGCGCGCATGGGCGGCATCGGTGCGCGCCCGCTCTCGCAGTGGCCGCTGCTGGGCGATGACGACGGCCAGTGGAACCGCTGGTTCGCCCAGGCCGGCGAGCAGCCGCCGTCGCGCTACGTGGCGATGCTCGACGACACCGAGGCCCACCATCGCGCGGCGGCGGCCGGCGTCGGCGTCGCGCTGGGCCGGATGACGCGCGCGCGCCTGCTGCTGGAGGCCGGCCAGCTGGTGCTGCTCTCGCCGCGGACGCTGCGCACCGGCACCGGCCACTGGCTGGTCTACCCCGAGCGCTCGCGCCGGCACCAGGGCTTCGCCAGCTTCCGCGAATGGCTGCTCGACCAGGCCGCCCAGTACGCGCGCGGCGGCGACGGCGGCGGGACCTGACCCGGCCGGCGGCCCGATGTGTCAGGCTTCGCACACCTGTCGTCACCGGAGTCCGCGATGCGCCACACGTCCTGTTCCGCCTTCCGCGCTTCCCTGCTGGCCCTCGCCCTGGCCAGCGCCGCCGCCGTACCCGCCCTGGCCGCGGACACGCCGCCGGCCGCAAGCGAACCGGCCGCCGATCCCGCCCTGCGGGCCGTGGTCGCCGGCGACTGGCGCAGCGAGGACAACCGTGCGCGCGACGCCTACCGCCATCCGCTCCAGACCCTGTCCTTCTTCGGCCTGGCGCCTGGCCAGACGGTGATCGAAGTCACCCCCGGCAGCGGCTGGTACGCCGAGATCCTCGCGCCCTACCTGCGCGGCAACGGCCGCTACGTGGCCGCCATCGTCGATCCGGCGGCGCTGCCCGAAGGCCGTGGCCGCGACTACCAGCAGCGCGGCAGGCAGGCGCTGGAAGAGCGCTTCGCGGCCGCGCCGGCGCAGTTCGATGCCGCCACGATCGTCGCCTACGACCCGGCCGCGCCCAGCTTCGGCGCGCCCGGCTCGGCCGACCTCGTGCTGACCTTCCGCAACGTCCACAACTGGCGCGGCAGCGGCCAGGCCGAGGGCATGTTCAAGGGCTTCTATGAAGTGCTCAAGCCCGGCGGCGTGCTGGGCGTGGTCGAGCATCGTGCCAAGTCCGACGTGCCGGCCGACGACCGCAGCGGCTATGTGGGCCAGGACCAGGTGGTCGCGATGGCCGAGGCCGCAGGCTTCCGGCTCGATGCCAGCAGCGAGGTCAACGCCAATCCCAGGGACAGCAAGGACCACCCCAACGGCGTGTGGACCCTGCCGCCGGGCAACAA
>Ga0233385_1000253_pt1 | contig 29753 bp, 24 predicted proteins | sample ElkDunMinimDraft_16_FD_191543 | JGI IMG/M metagenome (GOLD analysis project Ga0233385, IMG submission 191543) | Fecal eukaryotic communites from dung pellets of Tule Elk in California, USA - Elk Dung G36 | ecosystem: Host-associated > Mammals > Digestive system > Large intestine > Fecal | place...
CCGTGCCCCCGTCGGCCTGGCGGGGTCCTCGACCACGAGCGCCCGCACCCGCTCCGGGCGTGCCAGCGCCGCCCGCAGGGCGAGCAGCCCGCCGAGGGAGTGCCCCACCAGCGCGACGGGCAGCGGCAGGCCGTCGAGCAGCGCGACGACGTCCGCCAGCATGACCTCGGGCGCCAGCGGCAGCTGCTCGGGCGTGAACCGTGGGGACGCCCCGTGCCCGCGCAGGTCCGGCGCGTGGACGTCGTACCGGTCGCCCCAGTGCGTCAGCAGGTCCGGCCACGTGGTGCCCGAGTCCGTCACACCGTGCAGCAGGACCACCGTCGGGGCCGTGGGGTCACCCGAGCGGTGGACGGTCAGCGGGTCACCGACCAGCGCCTCCGCCCCGCTCATGCGCCGAGCCCGAGACGCACCGTGGTGTAGGAGCGCGCGGGCAGGTCGACCTCGAGCCCGCGGGGGTGGCGCCGGACGCCGTCGTGTGCGACGGGCGCGACGGCGTCCGGCTGCTCGGGGGTGTTGTGCGCCTGGATCGACGGCGCCGTCAGGACGCGGGCCGAGAACTCGACGACCTCACGGCCGCGCAGGTCCAGCACCACGGTCGTCGGGGTGTCGGCGTCGAGGTTCGACAGGGACACCAGCGCCGCGTCGTCCTTGGTCGACGCGGACATCGACAGCAACGGCAGCGCCTTGCCCTCGACGTCGCGCGTGGGCACCGCGCCCTTGACGTTCACCGCGAGCGCGGAGGCGTCGTGGTGGCCGGTGTTCATCTCGAACACGTGGTAGCTGGGCGTGAGGACCAGGGCACCGGTCGTCGGGTCCGTGAGGATCATCGCCTGCAGCACGTTGACCGTCTGCGCGATGTTCGCCATGGAGATGCGGTGCGCGTAGCGGTGGAACGTGTCGAAGTGCAGGCTCGCGACCAGGGCGTCGCGCAGCGTGTTCTGCTGGTACAGGAACCCCGGGTTGGTGCCCTCCTCGACGTTCCACCACGTGCCCCACTCGTCGACGACGAGGCCGATGCGGTGCTCGGGGTCGTACGCGTCCATGACGTTGGAGTGCCCGCGGACGAGCTCCTCGATCTTGTGGGCGCGGCGCATGGTGACGTACCAGTCGTCGGTGTCGAACGCCGTCGCGTGGCCCTTGTCGCTCCAGTCGCCGGACATCGTGTAGTAGTGCATCGAGATGCCCTGGAAGAAGCCGCGCGGGTCGCAGCCGCAGCCCAGCTTCTGCGAGACCTTCATCAGGGTCTCGGTCCACGCGTAGTCGTCGGCGTTGGCGCCGGCGGCGATCTTGTAGACGGTGTTGCCGCCGTGGTTGCGCACGTAGGTGGCGTACTGGCGGGCGAGGTCGGCGTAGTGCTGCGCGGTCATGTTGCCGCCGCAGCCCCACGGCTCGTTGCCGATGCCGAAGAACGGCAGCGCCCACGGCTCGTCGCGGCCGTTGGCCCGGCGCAGGGCCGCCATCGGCGAGTCGTCCGCGCGGGTGAGGTACTCGACCCACTCGCTCATCTCGCGGACCGTGCCGGAGCCGACGTTGCCGTTGACGTACGGCTCCGCGCCGAGCATCTCGCACAGGTCCATGAACTCGTGGGTGCCGAAGGAGTTGTCCTCGACGACGTCGCCCCAGTGGGAGTTGACCATCCGGGGACGCTCGTCGCGCGGGCCGATGCCGTCGCGCCAGTGGTAGTCGTCGGCGAAGCAGCCACCGGGCCAGCGCAGGTTGGGGATGCGCAGCGCGCGCAGCGCCTCGACGACGTCGGTGCGGATGCCCCGGACGTTCGGGATCTCCGAGTCCTCACCGACCCAGAAGCCGCCGTAGATGCAGCGCCCCAGGTGCTCGGCGAAGTGCCCGTAGACGTGGCGGCTGATCGTCGGCCCGGGAAGGTCGAGGTCGATGACGGCAGTCAGGGAAGACACGAAGGTCCCTTCGAGGTCGGTGCCGGGCGTCGGCTCTGACGCACCGGGAGTCGCGTGGCCGCCGTGCGCGCAGACCTCCGGACGGGCGACGGGGTCCGGCTGCCGGGGGCGGAGGGAGCCTCGTCGTCGAGTCCTCGGGTTTATCGTTACACGCGGCGCAACCCGACCTTCGGGTACACGATCGGAAAAGTCAAGCGGATCGGCTCCCGCGCGACGGCCCACACTCCGTAGGGTGGCGACATGCCCACACTGAAGGACGTCGCCAAGGCGTCCGGTGTCTCCGTGATGACGGTGTCGAACGTGGTGAACGGCCGCCCGCGCGTCAGCGAGGCCACCCGCCGCCGCGTCCTGGCGGCGGTCGACGAGCTGGGCTACCAGGTGAACCTGACGGCCCGCAGCCTGCGAGCCGGCCGCAGCGGCACCATCGCGCTGTCCATCCCCCGCGCCGACCACCCCTACTTCGCCGAGCTCGCGGCCGCCGTGACCGACGCCCTGCGGCCCGCCGGCCGGCACCTGGTGATCGAGCAGACCGGGGCCAGCCGGGAGGGCGAGCTGAGCGCGCTCTCACAGGCGCGGCTGCAGATGTACGACGGCGTCCTGCTGTCCGTCGTCGGCATGCACGACGACGAGGTGGCCCGCCTGCAGAGCGACATGCCGCTCGTGCTGCTCGGCGAGAAGCGGATGCCCGACCACCTCGACCAGGTGATGCTCGGCAACTTCGACGGCGCCCACCTGGCGACCGCGCACCTCATCGCCCGCGGTGCGCGGCACATCGCCATCGCCGGCGGCACGCGCGACCCGGCCGAGACCGGCATGGTCGGCATGCGCACGGCCGGGTGGCGCGCCGCGCACGTCGAGGCCGGGCTCGTCCCCGACGAGCGCCTCGTCCTGCCGCCCCTGCACTTCGAGATGTCCGAGAGCCGCGAGCAGATCCGCACCGCCGTGGCCGAGGGCCTGCCGATCGACGGCGTCTTCGCCGTCACCGACCAGGTGGCGATCGGCGTCATGGCGGGGCTGCACGACTGCGGCCTGCGCATCCCGGACGACGTGCAGGTGGTCGGCTTCGACAACCTGGCCGTCAGCGCGCACCTCACACCGGGCCTCACGACGGTGGACCCCCGCACGGACCTGGTGATCGAGGAGTCGCTGCGCCTGCTCGACCGTCGGCTGTCCGGTGAGGACGTCCAGGCCGAGCACCTGGTGATGCCCGTGCGGCTCGTGGTGCGCGGCACCACGCGCTGAGCCCGGCCGGGTCCTGCCCGCCCCGGCCGGGCTCTGCGCGACCGACCTGTCAGGCGCGGGCGGCGGCCATGTGGCGGGCACCGCGCAGACCGAAGACGACCGCCGGACCGATCGTCGACCCCGGCCCGGGGTACGTGCGGCCCATGACCGAGGCCGAGCAGTTGCCCGCGGCGTACAGGCCCTCGATGACGCTGCCGTCCTCACGCAGGGCGCGGGCGTGGGCGTCGGTGAGCACGCCACCCTTCGTCCCCAGGTCGCCGACCACGACGCGGTACGCCACGAACGGGCCCTTCTCGATGGGGCCGAGGTTCGGGTTGGGGTGCACCAGCGGGTCGCCGTAGTACCGGTCGTACGCGGAGTTGCCGCGCCCGAACTCGCCGTCGACGCCGGTGCGCGCGAACCCGTTGAACCGCTCGATCGTCGCGCGGAACGTCTCGGGGTCCACGCCCATCGCGTCGGCCAGGGCGGCGAGCGTGGGCGCCTTCACCGTGATGCCCGCTTCCGTCCACGCCTTCTTCTGGCGCGGGTCCATGGCGAACATGCGCAGGTAGCGCCGGCCGTGGCGGGCGTCGAAGACGAGCCAGTACGCGCCGTCCTTGTCGTGCTCGAGCATGTGGTGCCCGAGGTCCACGTAGGACTCGGACTCGTTGGCGAACCGCGCCCCCGTCGCGTCGACCATCAGCGAGAACGGCATGGACCGCTCGCCGACGATGAACGAGGCGGGCTCACCGTCGACCGTGGCGATGGAGGCCCCCCACCACGCGTCGTCCATCAGGTCGAGCGCCGCGCCGGCACGGGCCGCGACCTCGATCGGGTGCCCGACGTTGCCGGGGTTCCCCGACGGCGCACCGTCGATGCCCTGGTACCTGCGCCGCCACTCGACGTTGGCCTCGAAGCCGCCCGAGGCCAGCATGACGCCGCGCGTGGCGCGGATGCGCTCGGTGCGGCCGTCCCGGGTCACGGTGATCCCGGTGACCCGGCCGTCCTCGACGATCAGGTCGTCCATGGGCGTCTCGAGCCACATCGGCGCCCGCCCGTCGATCACGACGGCCTTGCAGAACGCGGCCGCGAGCGCGTTGCCGATGCCGACCAGCCGCTTGCCGGTGACGACGCCGCCCAGGGCGCGGAACACGAGCTGCGCGCCGCGGACGAACCCGCTGGGGGTGGACCAGGCGCGCCCGAGCAACCACACGTCGTCGGTCTTGGCGGGCAGCGGCACGGCCGAGCGCAGCGAGCCCCACCACGGCCCGAGCCTGCGGGAGTCGTGCGGCTCGATCTCGATGGCGCGCCCGATCTTGCCGCCCGGCCGCTCGGGGTAGTAGTCGGGGTAGTCGGCCGCGCGGGCGAACACCATGCCGTGCTTCTCGGCGGTGACGACGAAGTCCTCGACGCCGTCGACGAACGCCTCCTTGCGGGCGCGGTCGGTGGCCGGGCCGGCGTCGCCGACGGTCGCCTCGAGGTAGGTGAGCGCCTCCTCGCGGGAGTCGCCGACGCGGTCGCGGCGCATCAGCGGGTTGTCCGGCATCCACATGCCGCCACCGGACATCGCGGTGCTGCCGCCCCACTTGTCGGTGCTCTCGACCAGCAGGACGCTCAGTCCCTCGTCGATCGCGCCCATCGCGGTGGCGAAGCCGGCGGCGCCGGTGCCCACCACGACGACGTCGTAGGTGTGGTCGTAGGTCTGCTCGCGGTCGGACACGTGCCCTCGCTCCCGGTAAACCGGACAACATTGTCCGGATGGTTGAATGCCACTATGCCCAGAACCACGGGGCGCGTCAATCGAGGTCCCGCGGCCGCCGCGGGAAACCGGCGCGCGATCCTCGCCGCCGCCCGCCGCCTCTTCGCCGAGCGCGGCTACCACGTGCCGCTCAGCGCGATCGCGCAGGAGGCCGGCACGGGCCAGGGCGTGCTCTACCGGCACTTCCCCACCCGCCTCGACCTCGCCCGTGCGGTCTTCGAGACGCACCTCGAGGAGCTGACGGCCGTCGCCCACGACGACGCACCGGACACGTTCGTCCGCCTGTGGTCACGCCTGCTCGACCTCGTGGTCGAGGAGTCGGCGTTCGTCGAGATGGTCGTCGACGCCCGACGCTCGATGCCCGACTACGACGGCGGCCACCGGCTGCGCGTGCTGGTCGAGGAGACCCTGCCGCGCGCGCAACGGGCCGGGCTCGTCGCGCCCGCCCTCACCACCGCCGACGTGCTGCTGGCCGTGCGGATGGCCTACGGGATCGTCGCCACCAGCGAGGGCGGCGAGGACGTGCGCGCGCTGGTGGACGGCGTGCTGCCCTCACCCCCGCCTGAGCGACGGCGGTCGCGCCGCGGTCAGGCGCAGTAGTCGCAGATCCCGGTCGCGGGCAGCGTCATCGAGCACGTCGGGCAGACCGGGGCGACGCGCTCCGGCTCCGACGCCCGGCGCGGCTTGGCGGGGGCGGCGGCCGTGGTCGTCCGGCGGGCGCGGGGGGCGGCGGCCGCACGGACCGCCCGCGCGGTCGAGGCACCGGCGGGCTCCGTCACCTCGAAGCCCCGCTTGCGCAGGATCGCACCGGCGACCGGCAGGCTGCCGGCCAGGTCGTCCGACGTCGCCAGGCGTCCCGTCGCGTAGCGGTGGGCGACGCCGACCACGGCCGGCAGGTCGTACTCGCGGCCCTCGTGCCGGATCGTCCACGCGGGGTTCGGGGCGAACCCGTAGACCGCGAGGAAGTCGTCGGCCCCGCGGCGGTCGTACTCCTCGATCGCCTGGAGGACGTGCTGACGCGCTACGGAGGAGAAGGTGGCCACGGCACGAGCCTACGTCGCGCCGCGACGGGCACCGCCGTGACCCTTGACACCGGTCGGCCGCGGTCCGACGTTGGGCGGGTGACCGCCTGCCGCCACCCGGTCTTCGCGCGCGTCTACGCCCGCGCGTCACCGGCCCTCGACGCCCAGGGGGTCGCCGCGCACCGGCGCCGGATCCTGGCGGGCCTGCGCGGGCAGGTCGTCGAGGTGGGGGCGGGCGACGGCGCCAACTTCCCGCACTACCCCGCCGCCGTCACCTCGGTCGTCGCCGTCGAGCCCGAGCCGTACCTGCGCGGGCGGGCCGAGCGACGGGTCACGGACGCCACCGTCCCCGTGCGGGTGCTCGACGCGGTCGCCGAGCGGCTGCCGTTCGCGGACGCGTCGGCCGACGTGGTGGTCGCCTCGCTCGTGCTCTGCTCGGTCGGGGACCCGCCCGCGGCGCTGCGCGAGGCGTTCCGGGTGCTCCGACCCGGCGGTGAGCTGCGGTTCTACGAGCACGTGGCCGCGCAGTCCCCGACGCTGCGGCGCGTGCAGCGCGTCGTGGACGCCACGCTGTGGCCGTTCCTCAGCGGCGGCTGCCACACCGGCCGTGACACGGTCGCCGCGATCACGGCGGCCGGGTTCGTCATCGACGACCTCGAGCGGTTCATGTTCCCGCCCGGCCGGACGCAGCCCGCGTCACCGCACGTGCTGGGGCGGGCCTCACGCCCGGCGGTCCCGGCCCCTGCGCGACCCGTGCACCGGACCGGTCCCTAGCCGTCCTGCCGGCCGCCGCCCCAGCGCGACGTCAGGTCGTCCCGCAGTCCGCTCACGGCCCGCCGCCAGCTCGCGCCCCGCCGGATGACCGACCCGATGCTCGTGTCCACCGCGGGCACGTGCCGTACGGGGACGCCGTGCGCACGGGCCGTCTCCACGATCGTCCCGGCCGTGCCCGGCAGCACCAGCTGCAGCAGCGCCGACGGTGCGCTGACGGTCGCCTCGCCCGTGCCGAACCGGCGCCGGTACACCACGGTCGTGACGACCCGGGACAGCAGACCGGCCTCCGCGTCGGCCTGCACCTCCGCGAGCGCGTCCTCGAGCGCGTCCTCGGGCGCGTCCTCGGGCGGCAGCACCGAGAGGTAGAGCGACATCAGCAGCTCGCTGATCCGCCGCAGCACCCAGCCCCGCCCGGGCACCGGCGGGATGACGGTGACGAACCGCGCGAGGTCCGCCTCGAACATCTCCGCCGAGAGGCAGGTCCACGCCGGCTCGGTGCGGACCTCGACGACCCGGTCCCAGGTGACGTCCTTGCCGTCGAGCCCGACCTTCTGCGGTGACAGGGTGACGGCACCGAAGCGGTCGAGCAGCGCGAGCGGTGCGGTGGCGAACCGCGGGACGAACGGCACGAGCCGCACCAGCCCCTGGATCGACACGTCCCACTCGCGCGCCATCGGGTACGTCGGGCGCGGGTAGGCGTCGATCACGCGGGCCACCCAGGGCGGGAGCCGGTCGCCGGCGTCCCCGCCGTCCGGCGCCGTGTCCGGCTCCGTGTCCGGCTCCGTGACCCCGGCGCCCGGCAGCGCGGGGTCGAGCGCCACGGCCTCCGCCAGCGCGGCGCCGAGCGCCCCCACGGGGGCGTCGTCGGGCTGCCCGGGCACGGCCGGGGGGTCGGGCACGGCGGGCGGGTCGGGCACCGGCGCGGCGACCGTGCCGGCCGGGTACGGCTCACCCGCCGGCGGCGGCGGGACGACGTCGTCGTCCAGCAGCACGTCGTCGTGCGCGTCGTCCGTCTGCCTCATCGTCCCCCGCCTCGCTCCGGGCGTCCGGGACGGCCGAGCCCGGACGCGGTGCGTGCAGTGTGCCGCACACGCGCCGTCCGCGACGGGCTCATCCGGCCGCCGCGACCCCGGGAGGACGTCGATCCTCGGGATGCGGACCTCACCCACCCACCCGATAGTGGACCGGGCACGAGCCGTCCCACCGGGCGGCCGACGAACCAGAGCACAGGAGCGTCCTCGTGACCGACACCCCCGTTCAGCCCGGCGCCCCGGGCTCCGCTCCCGCCCCGCTCGAGGAGCCCACCGAGCCCCGCGAGCCGCTGCCCCCGAAGGACGCGAGCACCGGCCCCGCCGCGGTCTCCCCCACCGGTCGCCCCTGGGGCGGTGATCCCGCGACCCGGTCCCAGGACGGCGCGTTCCTCACCACCGCGAGCGGCGCCCCGCTGCGGGACACGGACCACTCGCTGAAGGCGGGCCGCCGCGGCCCGACGCTGCTGCAGGACCACCACCTGCGCGAGAAGATCACGCACTTCGACCACGAGCGGATCCCCGAGCGCGTCGTCCACGCCCGCGGTGCGGCCGCGCACGGCCGGTTCGAGTCCTACGGGACGGCGTCCAGGCTCACCTGCGCGCAGTTCCTGCAGCCCGACGTCACGACGCCGGTGTTCGTCCGCTTCTCCACCGTCGTCGGCTCGCGCGGCTCGGCGGACACCGTGCGTGACACCCGCGGGTTCGCGACGAAGTTCTACACGTCCGAGGGCACGTTCGACCTGGTCGGCAACAACATCCCGGTGTTCTTCATCCAGGACGCCATCAAGTTCCCCGACGTGATCCACGCGGTCAAGCCGCACCCGGACGTCGAGATCCCGCAGGCGCAGTCGGCGCACGACACGTTCTGGGACTTCGTCTCGCTGCACACCGAGGCGCAGCACCACACGATGTGGAACATGTCCGACCGCGGCATCCCGCGCTCGTACCGGACGATGGAGGGCTTCGGCGTCCACACCTTCCGGCTCGTCGCCGAGGACGGGTCGACGTCGCTGGTGAAGTTCCACTGGAAGCCGAAGCTGGGCGTGCACTCCCAGACGTGGGAGGAGGCGCAGCTCACCGCCGGCACCGACCCGGACTTCCACCGCCGCGACCTGGCGCTGGCCATCGAGCACGGCGCGTACCCGCAGTGGGAGCTCGGCATCCAGGTGTTCCCCGACACCGAGGACGAGACGTTCGAGGGCATCGACCTGCTCGACCCGACCAAGCTGGTGCCCGAGGAGCTCGCGCCCGTGCAGCCGATCGGCCTGCTGACGCTCGACGCGAACCCGCGCAACTACTTCGCCGAGACCGAGCAGGTCGCGTTCCACGTCGGGCACCTGGTGCGCGGCATCGACGTCACCAACGACCCGCTGATGCAGGGCCGGCTGTTCTCGTACCTCGACACCCAGCTCAGCCGGCTCGGCGGGCCGAACTTCGAGCAGCTGCCCATCAACCGGCCGCACGCCCCGGTCAACGACATGCTGCGTGACGGCATGCACCAGACCGCCGACCACATCGGCGTCGCGCCGTACAAGCCGAACTCGCTGGACGGCGGCTGCCCGTTCCACGCGGGCGCGGACCTGGCGTTCATCGACCTGCCGACGCGCGTGGCGGAGGGCGTCAAGGAGCGCGCGAACCCCGCGTCGTACGACGACCACTACAGCCAGGTGCGGATGTTCTGGCGCAGCCTGACGCCCGTCGAGCAGGCGCACACCGCCCAGGCGTACACGTTCGAGCTCGGCAAGTGCTTCGAGCAGGCGATCAAGGAGCGGCAGCTGCAGGCGCTGGCGAACATCGACGCCGGCCTGTGCGCGACCGTCGCCGCGGGTCTCGGTCTGCCGGCGCCCGCGCCGACCGTCGAGGTCCCGGACGTCCAGCCCAGCCCGACGCTGTCGCAGGTGGGCAAGCAGTGGCCCGTGGACGGGCGCGTGGTCGGCCTGGTCGCCGACCCGACGACCGACCTCGGGACCCTCACCGCGGTCCGCGACGCGCTCGACGCCGCGGGCGTGCTGCCCCTGGTGGTCGCGCCGCACGGCGGTCCGCTGGACCCGGCACGTCCCGACGTCGTCGCGCAGCGCACCTGGCTGACCGCGGCGTCGCCGGAGTTCGACGCGCTCGTCCTGCTGGGCGCCGCCGCACCCGCGCCGGACGCGCAGCCGTCGTTCGACGCCAAGGCCGGCGGGCCGGGTGTGGCCGTCGACCCGCGGGTCGTCCTGCTCGTCCAGCAGGCGTACCGGCACGCGAAGTCGGTGGCCGCCGTGCCCGCCGCCACGGCGGTGCTCGACGCGGCGGGCGTCGACCCGCAGGCGCCGGGTGTGCTGCTCGCCGACGACGCGACGACGATCGCCGAGACGCTGCTCGCGCAGCTCGCGCTGCACCGCGCGTGGGAGAGGTTCCCCGCGGCGGTGGTGTGACGCACCCCGGAGCCGCGCGTCCCGTCACCCGGCGGGCGCGCGGCTCCGGCGCGACGGGCACCGTCGGTCCTGCCGGTCCGCGGCGTGCGCGGCGCAGCGGAGGCCGACGGACCGCCGCACCGGGTCGCGGATGTGACCCAGGTCACATCCGAAGTGCCCCCACCGGCCACCCCGCCCGGGATGGGATGTGCCTGCACGCGGGCGCGCCGGACCCGCCCGCGACCAGGTGGTGGCCATGCCCGAGATCGACGCCGACGCGCTGCTGGGGGCCTGGCGGGGCGCCGCCGACACCATGGACGAGTTCGACGTGGTGCGGGGACTCGTCGAGACCCACGCGCGGCGCACCCCCGACGCCGACACCCGCGCCGCGCGGGCACGGGCCGCGATGTTCGACGGCGACCCGGCCGCCGCCCTCGACATCCTCGGTGACGTCGGCGAGATCGACCTGGACGCCGCCGGCAGCGTCAGCTGGGCCGACGTCGTCGCCGTCGCGGCACGCGCCGCCCTGGGCGACGAGGACGCGCTGGGCGCCCTGCACCGGGTCGGCCAGGGCCTGCAGGGGCCCGTCGCCGTCACGCACGGCTACATCCTCGCCCGCGCCGCCGAGCTGGCCGGGCGGCACGAGGTGGCGGACGCCACCTGGCACCTGCTGCAGGAGATCGCGCCGGGGACCACCCTGCTGACCCGGCGCGTGCTGGTCGTCGACACCCTCGCGCGGTCCACCACCGACGCCGCCGCCGCGACCCGACGCGTCGGGGCCACCGCCCGCACGCTGGTGGAGATGGTGCCCGCACCCGAGGACGGGCAGCGGCACGTCGTCGAGGTCGTGCGAGCCCTGGAGGAGCGCGGCGACGCGGCGGGGGCCCGACTCGTCCTCGAGGCGCTCGTCGCCATGCGACCCACGGCCACGGAGGTCGTCGCGATGCGCGACGCCCGGGCGACGCCCGAGCGGTGGTGGCGCGAGCGGCTGCCGGGGCTGGTCACCGCCGCCGTCGCCACGGTGCTGGTCGCGGTCGGGATCGTCGCGTCCTGGCCCGTGTGGGTGCCGGCGCTGGCGGCCGTCGTCACCGTCGTCGTGTGGCGGCGCTGGCGCCTGCCGCACACCCCGGGCCTGTCGGCGACGGACGCCCGCGTCCTGGCGTACATCCGCCAGTGGCTCCCGGACGTGGCGGACGACTTCGGCGCCGGCCGGCGTCGTGCGGGTCTGGCGGTCACCGGCGCCGGGGCGGGGTTCGTCGTCGGTCTCGTCGTCATGGGAGTCGTCACCGAGGGCCTGCTCGCCGACCTGTACGCCACGCACGCCCGCGAGGTGGACGCCGTCGCCTGGGCGCTCGTGCTGCTCGCGACGTTCCTCGGCGGCGTCGGGGCGCAGCGTCTGCTGCGCCGCCCGCTCGCGGCCGCGACGCAGCGGCTCGTCGACCAGCACCGCACCACGGTCGAGGAGGAGTGCAGCCGGTGCACGTGCCTGCGCACGGTCGGCATCCGCGGCCCCGGCGCCGAGACCTACCTCACCCGGCACCTCACGGGTGCGGCCGGCGACGTCGCCGCCCTCGCCCCGCAGGTCCCCGGCGCGACGGTCAGCGTCCACCAGTGCCCGATGTCGCGGACCCCGTGGCTCGCGGTGCGCCGGCCCGGGTACGAGACGCTCGTGCTGCGCGGGGTGCTCACGCACGTGGAGGAGGAGGCCACCCCGCAGACGACGACGGGCGGCTACCTCTGACCCCGGGTCCCCGGTGCGGCTATCGTCGGGCCTCCGACCTGCTGCGACACCCCGGAGGTGCGCTCGATGCCGAGCCCCGACGCCCCGCACGTCGTCGTCGTGGGCTCCGGGTTCGGCGGCTCGGTCGCTGCCCTACGACTGTCGGAGAAGGGCTACCGGGTGACCGTCCTGGAGGCGGGCCGCCGGTTCACCCCCGACACCCTGCCGCGCACGTCCTGGGACGTGCGCCGGTTCCTGTGGGCGCCGCGGCTGGGGTGCCGCGGCATCCAGCGCATCCACGTGCTGCCCGACGTCGTGGTGCTGGCCGGGGCCGGGGTCGGCGGCGGGTCCCTGGTGTACGCCAACACGCTCTACCGCCCGGAGTCCGACGACTTCTACCGCGACCCCCAGTGGGCGTCCCTCACGGACTGGCGCGACGAGCTCGCCCCCCACTACGACCAGGCGCAGCGGATGCTCGGGGTGGTGCAGAACCCCACCCTCACCCCGGCCGACGAGGTGGTCCGCGCGGCCGCGCACGAGCTCGGCGTCGCCGGGACGTTCCGGCTCGCGCCGGTCGGCGTCGTGTTCGGCGAGCCCGGGGCCGCGGTGCCGGACCCGTTCTTCGGCGGCGTCGGCCCCGAGCGCCGCGGCTGCCTCGAGTGCGGGGAGTGCATGACGGGCTGCCGGCACGGCGCCAAGAACACGCTGGAGACGAACTACCTGTGGCTCGCCGAGCGCGCGGGCGCGCGCATCGTCCCGGACACGACGGTCGTCTCGCTCGTCCCGCACGACGACGGCCGCTGGGACGTCGTCACCGTCCCCACCGGCCGGCGGCGCCCGCGCACGATCGTGGCCGTGGACCAGGTCGTGCTCGCCGCCGGGGCCTGGGGCACCCAGGAGCTGCTGCACCGTCTCAAGGCCGACGGGACGCTGCCGCACCTGTCCGACCGGCTCGGGCACCTGACGCGCACCAACTCCGAGGCGCTCGGCGGTGCCGCCCGCCGGCCCCGCGCACGTGGGCCGCGGGTCAACGGCGGCGTGGCCATCACGTCCTCCGTGTGGCTCGACGAGCGCACGCACATCGAGCCGGTCCGGTACGGGCGCGGGTCCAACCTCATGGGGCTGCTCGGCACGGTCCTCACCGACGGCGGCGGGCGCGTGCCGCGCTGGGCGCGCTGGCTCGGGCAGGTCGTACGGCACCCGGGGCACGCGGCGTCCGTGCTCGGCGGGCTGCGGACGTGGTCGGACCGGTCGGTCATCGGCCTCGTCATGCAGACCGGCGGCGCCTCGCTCACCGTGCGCCCGCGCCGCACGTGGACGGGCCGGTGGCGGCTGACGTCGACCCGTGGCGACGGCGAGCCGAACCCCACGTGGCTGCCGCAGGCCAACGCCGCGTACCGGGCGATGGCCCGCCACCTCGACGGCATCCCCATGAGCACCCTCGGGGAGATCGCCGACGTCCCCATGACGGCGCACTTCCTCGGCGGCTGCACGATCGGCGCGGACGCCTCGACGGGCGTCATCGACGCGTACCACCGGGTGTTCGGGCACCCGGGGCTGCACGTCGTGGACGGGTCGGCGATCTCCGCGAACCTCGGGGTCAACCCGTCGCTGACGATCACCGCGCAGGCCGAGCGGGCGTGCGCGACGTGGCCGAACGCCGGGCAGCCCGACCCGCGGCCCGCCCTCGGTGAGCCGTACCGCCGGGTGGCGCCGGTCGCGCCCGCGCGGCCCGCCGTCCCGGCGCACGCCGCGGCGGCGCTGCCACTGACGGTCGTGCGGCACCGGGCGCCCGCGGGCGACGCCACGCGGACGGACCCGTCCGCCCGAGGGGTCGCGGACCCCTCGTTAGGCTCGCCGGGACCCGTCCGTCGACGTGAGGTGGAGCGATGACGCAGGAGACGCACGAGCCCGTGGTCGAGCACGACGAGGCCGGGCACCGCTACGTCCTGCGCATCGACGGGCAGGAGGCCGGCGAGCTCGGGTACGCGGTCGACGGCGACCGCGTCGTCCTCGAGCACACCGTCGTCGACCCCGCGCGCCGCGAGAAGGGCCTCGGCTCCCGCCTCGCCGCGTACGCGCTCGACGACGCACGGTCGGCGGGCCGCCGGGTCGTCCCGCAGTGCCCGTTCGTCCGGGCCTACGTCGACGAGCACCCGCGGTACGCCGACCTCGTGGACTGACTGTGAGGGTTGTGCCCGCGGCTCGCTGAGGACGCGCTCCCGCGCGCGACCGGACCTCGACGCACGGGACCCTGGACAGACCGGGCAGATCGGGCAGGATGTCCCTGCGAGGACAGGGGGTCCCCATGACGTCGGACGGCACCACCACGGCACGGACGACGTGCGCGATCGTCGGTGGCGGGCCCGCCGGGCTCGTCCTCGGCCTGCTGCTGGCCCGCGCCGGGGTCGAGGTGACGGTCCTGGAGAAGCACGCCGACTTCCTGCGGGACTTCCGCGGCGACACCGTGCACCCCTCGACGATGCAGGCGCTGGACGACCTCGGCCTCATCGACCGGTTCCTCGCGCTGCCGCACTCCCGCGTCGAGGGCATCACGCTGCCGGACCCCGCGGGCGGCGACCCCGTACCGGTCGTCGACTTCTCGCGCCTGCGCGTGCCGTACCCCTACATCGCGATGGTCCCGCAGTGGGACCTGCTCGACCTCGTCGCGGACGCCGGCGACGCCGAGCCCACGTTCACGCTGCTGCGCGAGCACGAGGTCACGGACGTCGTGCGCACCGGCGAGCGCGTCACCGGCGTGCGGTACCGCACCCCGCAGGGCGAGGGGACGCTGCACGCCGACCTCGTCGTGGCGTGCGACGGCCGCTGGTCGGTGGTCCGCCGGGCGGTCGGGCTGCCCGCCCGGGCGTTCCCGGTCCCGTTCGACGTCTGGTGGTTCAAGGTCCCGACGAGCCGACCCGTCGGCGGCGCGCTCGTGCCGCGGATCCACCCCGGCCGCGCGCTCGTGACCATCCCGCGCGAGGGGTACCTGCAGATGGCGTACCTCGGCCCCAAGGGCACCGACGCGGCGCTGCGTGCCCGGGGGATCGAGGCGTTCCGCGCCGAGGTCGCCGAGCTCGTGCCGGAGCTCGCCGGCGACGTCCACCGGCTCGCCTCGATGGACGACGTCAAGCACCTCGACGTGCGCCTCGAGCGACTGCGGCGCTGGTCGGCCCCGGGGGTGCTGTGCCTCGGCGACGCCGCGCACGCCATGTCCCCCATCGGCGGGGTCGGCGTCAACCTCGCGGTGCAGGACGCCATCGCCGCGGCCCGGCTGCTGGCCGGACCGCTGCGGTCGGGGGTGTTCCGCGGGCCGTTCCCCACGCACCTCGTCGGGCGGGTGCAGGCCCGCCGACGGATGCCGACCGCCGTCGTCCAGGGGGTGCAGCGCGTCATGCACGCGCGCGCGATCGGGCCGGCGATCGCCGGGGACCCGGGCGTCGCACCGGACCGCGGTCCACGGCTCTTCCGCCGGGTGCCCGCGCTCAGCGGACTGACGGCACGCCTCGTGGGTCTCGGGCCGCGGCCCGAGCGGGTGCCGGCGTGGGGCCGACGCCCGCGGACGCCGGTGCCCTGACGACGCCCACCGGCGACCGGCCGCTCGCCGTCAGGCGGGCGCGTCCGTCAGGCGGGCGCGTCCGTCAGGCGCGGCGAGGCCGGCGCGGGCGCGGTCGGCCGGCCCACGCTGAACACCGCCAGCGCCACCTGCGTGCGGCGCAGGCCGAGGCGCCGGCGTAGCCCCGCCACGGCGTGCGGGGAGTCGACGACCTCCGAGTGCGGCGCCACCGCCAGCCCCGCGCGGTGCGCGTGCAGCCACGTGCGCTGCAGCGCCCGCCCGGCCTCGACCACGTCGGCGGGCGGCAGGCCGAGCCTCGCGTCGAGCTCCTCGGTGCCGCTGCGGACGCCGGGCGTGCGGGCCACCAGCACGAGGTGCTGCGGACCGGTCAGGGGCTCGTCGGGCGCCGGCGGCGCGGGCAGCGGGCGGGTGCGACCGACCGCCTCGACCGCGCGCCCGGCGACGCCCACCACGGTGAGCGCGGCGTCGTGCAGCGCCGGGCGGCGCGTCAGCGGTGCGGCGAGGCGTGCCAGGGGTGCCGGCAGCAGCAGCATGCGGTCCGTCATGCCGTCCCGGGCGTAGCGGGGGTGGGCGGGGGCCAGCCGCAGCCAGCGCACGAGCTCGGCCGCGACCGCACGGCGCGAGGCCGTCCACGCGCCACCGAGCCGCACCAGGTGCCGCATGGCCGCGTCGTCCACCTGGAGCAGCGCGAGCCCGGCGGGCAGCGTCGGGACGTCGGCCCGCAGGTCGGGGGCCGGGTCGAGGTGCCCCCGGTGCGTGCGCCGGTCGCGGACGTCCGCCGGGGTGAAGGGCGTCGCGTACGGCGCCGCCTGCGGGTGCAGCACGAGGACGGGCGCACCGGGGTCGGCCGGGCCACGCACCGGCAGGTCCGCGAGCCGGTCGAGCCGGTCGGTCGGCGACACGCGCACCCCCCGGCCGTCGGCGGCCGCCGCGATCGCGAAGGACTCGACCCACGCACCGAGCGAGAGGAGCAGGTCACGGAAGGACGGGTCGCCCGCCGCGAGCACGCGGTCGGGGACGACCGCGACCTCGACGGTGCCGTCGACGACGCGCGGCGACCACGGCTGCGTGTTGTGCGCGGACGGCGCGCGCCCGGCGACGCGCACCCAACGGTGCAGGTCGTCGTCGGTGACCGGCGGCACCCGGGTGGCGCCGGTCGCGGCGGTGCCCTCGGGGGTGGCACCGGGGGTGGCACCGTCGGGGGTGCGACCGCGGGGGGTCGGGGTCATCGGGTCTCCTTCGCCGCCGGGGCGGCGGTCGTCGTGCCGGGGGCGACCGGCCTGCGGTAGAACGTCACGCCGTGCAGCGGGCGGCCGCCGAACCGTTGGAGCTGGCGGGCCGAGGCGGGGTTGTCGCGGCCGACGAACGTCGAGCGCAGGCGCCCGTACCCGCCCCGGGCCAGGTGCGCCTGCAGCGTGCGGGACAGCAGCGTCAGCACCCCCTGGCCCTGACGGTCGGGCTCGGTGCCCTGGATGACGAGGACCGCGTCGCGCCGGTACCGGCGCCGGGTCGCCAGCAGCCGCAGCTGCTGCAGCGGGCCCAGACGCCCGCCGACGCGCTGCAGGAACGCCGTGATGTCCGGCACCACCAGCACGAACGCGACGAGTGCCCCGGTCGTCACGTCGCGGGCCAGCAGCAGCAGGTCCTCGTCGACCAGGTGGCCCAGCCCGTCGGTCGCGAACGCCATCTCCGCGTCCGTGATGGGCGTGTAGTACGGCAGCGCCGCGAAGGACCGGTTGAGCACCGTGAGCACCTCGGGCACCAGCCGCCCCACCTGCGAGCGCCGCCCGCGCTCGAGGCGCAGCCCGGCCGCCGCCCACTCCGCCTCCGACGGCAGCCCGTCGCGCGACGCCGCGGTCACGTCGACCACCCACGTGTCCGCCTCGCCCCAGCGCTCGAACCCGAGCGCCTCGTACGTCGCCGGCACGTGCGCGGGGTTCCACGGGGAGTCCACGAAGCCGCGGGTCGCGAACCCCGAGGTGATCACCCCGCCGGACTGGTTGGGCAGCAGCGAGACGGGCCCGAAGAGCTGGGCGCGGCCGGCCGCGCGGTCCTCGAGCGCGCGCAGGAGCGCGGCGGCTGCGGCCGCGTCGGCGAACTCGGTGGCACCGAACAGCAGCGACGGCGCGCCCAGGCGGGCGTCGAGACGCGCGTCGGTGTGGACGGTCGTGCGTCCGACGGCCCGGCCCGCACCGTCGCGCACCAGCAGCAGCTCGACCGGCTCGGGGTGCGGGGACGTGCCGCGCCACCACGCCCGCACCGTCGAGGCGAGCAGCGGCACCGCGAGCTCGCGCGGGTGCAGCCGCAGCGGCAGGTCGACGAAGTCGCGCAGGTCGGCGCGCGACGCGACCGGCTCCACCCGCAGGTCGCTCACGCGGCACCCCCGGAGGCGTCGGCGGCGACATGCACCCGGATGTACCCGCCGGTGCCGTGGCGGCGGTCCCGGGTGATCCAGGTCATGAGCCGCCGGTGCGCGGGCAGCCGGGCGAAGAGCAGCAGCGCGTCGCGGTCGGTGAAGAACGCGATCGTCCCCAGGGTGAACGGCGGCTCCCAGTACACCCGGTGCCACACGTGCCCGCGCATGCGGCGCATCGCCGCGACCATGGGGTACCACTCGCGCGAGAGCACCGCCCACGAGTGCGGACCGCGGTAGCGGGTCGCCCCGAGGAACATCGCCCCGCCGCGGGCCGGGGTACGGGCCGTACCGGCGTCCCCGTGCCCCGGTGGCCCGCCCCGTCGGCCCGCGGGGTCGTCGGCCGTGCGCGCGGCGCGCCGTGGCGGCGCGGGCGCGACGGCCGGCGGGGTGCGCCCGCGCGACGTCTCGCTGCTCAGCGCCGTGAACCGCTCGATGTGCGCCATGGTGTCGCCCTCGGCCCGCCACACACCGTTGGTGTACCCCTCGGGGTCGGCCCGGAACACCCGCGCACGGTCCCGCACCGGGTCCGCACCGGCCGCGAACGCGTCGGCGTGCGCGGGCGTGGCGAAGCAGACGACCAGCCCGCGCACGCGTCGGCCGTCGGCGTCGCGGGCCCGCACCCCGGCGGTCCACACGTGCCCGGCCGCCGCCCGGGCCGCGCGGCGCGCCCGCCGTGCCCACGCCCGGTCCCCGCCGGGCCGCTCCACGACGGCCAGCGCCCCCGCACGGGCCTGCACCGGCGCCCGCGAGAAGTCGCGCGAGCGCATCAGGCGCGGCCCGGGGCGGTCGGGCGCGCCGCCGTCGGGTGCGCGGTCGTCGGGCGCGCGGTCGTCGGGTGCGCGGTCGTGGCGTCCCGGTCGCCCGGGTCGACCAGGTAGACGTTCTTGATCGTCGTCTGCCCGCCGGCGAAGGGCCCGGTGCCGTGGTCGTGCACGTGGACGCGCAGGTCGGCGGCCGTCGGGTCCTCCTCGAGGGACTGCGCCACGTCGCGGGACACCGAGGCGAGGTGGTCCAGCACGCCCGCCGCCGCCCGCGTCGCGAGGTCCGCGCGGGCCGCGTCGTCCAGGTCGGCGTCCGCCCGCAGCTGCAGGTGGATCGCCGGGCGCTGCTCGTGGTCCCCCACGTCGACGAGCGCCAGCCTGAACGACTCGATCGCGGCGGCGTGCGGGTTGTCGAGGTACAGGCCGTTCTCGACGTCCAACGGGTACAGGTGCGCGCCCATGTACGACACCGTCGAGTCCTTGCGCCCGTAGAGCAGCAGGAACGGCAGCCGCATGCGCTGGATCGCGTGGGCGCGCTCGAACCCGAACGCCAGGCGGTCGCGCGCCGGCTCGGGCAGCTCCGCGATCGCGGCCTTGAGCCGGTCGAAGGTGACGATCCGCGCCTCGTCCCCGATGTCGTAGCGCAGCTTGGGGCTCATGATGTCCGCCGAGTTGAGCGTCACGAGCAGGCGGCCGTCGGGCGTGGTCTCCATGTACGTCTCGAGCGGGTTGTACTGGAAGACCATGGGCGTGCGGGTCTCGTCCGGGCCCAGCACGGCGTCGCGCAGCGGGCCGCCCGCGGCCAGCGTGCGCCGCACCCACACGGCCAGGTCGCTCTCCCCCGCCATGCCGATGGTCAGGTCGGACGCGCCGTACCCGGAGTACACGCGACCGAAGCGGTCCTCGAGGTAGTCGCGCAGCCCCTCGGTGAGCGCCTCCCCGCCGACGAACCCGTTGAGGTCGTACGCGTCCCAGTCGAACCCCGCGGCGTCGAGCCGGTCGCGCAGGTGCTTGAGGAACGGCGGGTACGCGCACACCAGGTACGTGTAGCCGGGGCCGAAGTGCCGCAGGGTGTCGACGATCTTGTCGATGTCGGGGCCGGTGTTCTTCACCATCGCGATGCGCGACATCGCGATGCCCGTGTTGGTGCCCGTGGCCCAGGCGCCCATCGAGAACGCGTTGATCGCGAACAGCCGGCGCGTGCCGAACAGCGACGTCACGTACCCCGCGACGTTCTTGTGGACGGTCGCCAGCTCCCGCCGTGAGCGCATCCAGTTGTACGGCGTGCCCGATGACCCGCTGGACTCGTCGACCACGGTGCCGACGGTCTCGATGAGGCCGTTCCAGCACCGCTGGTCCTCGGGGTACCGGTCGACGTACCCGTGCTTGGACGTCGGGCGGTACGTCGTCAGGTCCCACCACCGGAACCGGAAGCCGCCCTCCTCGACGTGGTGCCGGTACGCCGGGACGTCGAGGTACGCGTGCTGGCAGATCATCCACGCGTTGAGCCGCGCGAACCGCTCCATGGCCGGGTGGTAGTTGCGGGCCGTGAACCGCCACAGCGCCGGGTGCAGCCGGTACAGGCGGTACGCGGCGGTCACGAACCAGGTGGCCAGCCGCAGGGCGGCCTGCCGCACGGCGCTCGTCAGCGGGGCCGGGGAGGTCACGCCGGGCACCCTACAAGCCGCGTCCGACGGCAGGGGTGCGCGTCGTCGCAGGTCGCGCACCATCCCGGGTGAACTTCACCTGCCGCGTCCGACGGCCGCACGCGCCGCGGGCGGTCAGCCGCCGAACGGCAGCACGGGCCGCCCGGGCACGTCGACCCGCACCCGGAACAGCGCACCGGCCTCCGGCTCCGGGTCGTCCAGGTTCTCCCGCGAGGTCGTGACGTACAGGTCGCGCAGGTCGGGTCCGCCCAGGGTGCACGCCGTGACCAGCCGCACCGGCAGCTCCACCTCGGCGAGCGTGCGTCCGTCCGGGGAGACGCAGCGCACGCGACCGTCCCCGTGGAGCGCCACCCACACGTTGCCCGCGGAGTCGACGACGAGCCCGTCGGGGCTCTCGTCGGTCCCGGTGACGAACGGGCGGCGGTTCGTCAGGCGCCCGTCGACGACGTCGAACACGTCGGTCCGGCCCGTGGCGGTGTCGTCGTAGTAGGCCAGGGTGCCGTCGGGCGAGAAGTCGATGCCGTTGGAGATCGTCACGTCGTCGAGCACGACCTCGACGTCACCGGCGGGGGTGATGCGGTACAGCGTCGCGCCGCCGGGGCGCGCGTCGTAGGCCATCGAGCCGGCGTACAGCACGCCCCACGGGTCGCACCCGGCCTCGTTGAGCCGCACCCCGGTGTCCGACCACAGCTCGGGCTGCGGCACGGGCAGGCCGTCGGGCGCGTCCGCCAGGGCGATGCCGCGCTCCAGCCCCACGACGTACCCGCCGCGGCTGCGCGGCCGGACGAACGCGGCGACGTCGCCCACGTGCAGCCGGTCCACGGACCCGTCGTCCCGCAGGGTCAGCAGGTCGCCCGCCAGCATGTCCACCCAGCGCAGCCCGCCCCACGTGGGTGACCAGCACGGACCCTCCCCGTGGTAGGTGACGGCGTCGGTGACCTGCTCTGCTCGCAGCAACGGTGCTCCTCGGGACGGGGACGGCGGTGCGTCCGAGCCTCGCGTGCCCGCGAGCGGGGCGCACGTCGGCACGCGGGCTGCCCGTACGATCCGGCCCCATGAGAGCAACGAGGCTCGTCCTTCCCGGGGCCGCGCTGGGCGCCGTCGCCGCGCTCGCCCTCGGTGGCTGCACCGCCACCGCCGACCCGGGCCCCACGCCGTCCACCAGCTCCGCCACACCGGACGCGGCCGCGCCGGGCGTCGCGCTGCGCGACCTGCCCCGCGACGGCCTCGCGGTCGGCGTGGCCGTCGCCGGCGGCGGCCACCTCGCCGCGTCGGGCTACCCCGACCCGTTCGGCAGCGACGACGCCTACCGCGCGGTGGTCGCCGAGCAGTTCTCGTCCCTGACGCACGAGAACCAGCTCAAGTGGGAGTTCCTGCGCCCCACGCGCGACGAGTTCCGGTTCGAGGGCGCCGACGCGGTGATCGACTTCGCCGAGGAGAACGGCCAGCAGGTGCGCGGTCACACGCTGCTGTGGCACTCGCAGAACCCCCGCTGGCTGACCACCGGCACCTTCACGGACGACGAGCTGCGCGCCCTCCTGCAGGAGCACGTCACCACGGTCGTCGGCCGGTACGCGGGCCGGATCGTGCACTGGGACGTCGCCAACGAGATCTTCGACGACGACGGTGTGCTGCGCACCGAGCAGAACCCGTTCCTCGCGCGCTTCGGCACCGCGATCGTCGCGGACGCTCTGCGGTGGGCGCACGAGGCCGACCCCGACGCGGTCCTGTACCTCAACGACTTCAACGTCGAGGCGGTCGGACCCAAGTCCGACGCGTACCTCGCGCTGGTCCAGGAGCTGCTGGCGGCCGGTGCACCGGTCGGCGGGTTCGGCGTGCAGGGCCACCTGTCGACCCAGTACCCCTTCCCGGACGACCTCGAGACGAACCTGCGCCGCTTCACCGACCTCGGCCTGGAGGTCGCGATCACCGAGCTCGACGTCCGCGTGCCCGTGGACGCCGACGGTCGCGCCGAGCCGGACGACGTCGAGAAGCAGGTCGACTACTACGGTCGCGCGGTCGCCGCGTGCGTCGCCGTCGAGCGCTGCACGTCCCTGACGCTGTGGGGCGTGACGGACCGCTACTCGTGGGTCCCCAGCTGGTCGCCGGGCGAGGGCGCGGCCACCGTCCTGGACGAGGACCTCGCGGTGAAGCCCGCGTTCGAGGCGGTCGTCGAGGCACTGCGGGCTCCGACGTCCTGACCGGCGGCGACGCGGCCGGGAGCGACGCGGCCGGGGACGACCTCGGCGGCCGGGCCCGTCAGCGTCCCGCGGCCTCGCGGGCCGCCTGCTCGATGCGCCCCCGGAACGCGGCCCACTCGTCCGTGGTGCGGTCCGGCACGTTCGGGTCGCCCGCGACCAGGCCCGTGGCGCCGTCGAGCTGCTCGCGCAGCACGTCGGCGTGCCCGGCGTGCCGGGCGACCTCGGCGACCAGGTGCACCAGGACCTCGTGGAGCGTCGCCTGCGGCTCGGACCACCACGGGACCTCACCGACCGCGTCGAGCGGCAGGGCCTCGACGGTCGCGTCCGCGTGCTCCGCGGAGTGCCGCCACACGTCGAGGACCAGGTCACGGCTCTCGTCCGCCGTGGCCCAGAGGTCCGCGTCGCGCTCGACGCCCGCGGCGGACCAGGGCAGGTCGAGCGGGCTCGGGCGTCCGAACACCAGGCCCAGGTACTCGACCTGCACGCTGGCGACGTGCTTGACCAGGCCCAGCAGGTTGGTGCCGGTGCCCGTCAGTGGCCGCCGGACGTCGTACTCGTCGAGCCCCTCGAGCTTGCCGACGAGGCCGTCGCGCTGCCGGCGCAGCGCGCGGTGCAGCGTGGTCTTCGGGTCGGTGTCCATGGTGCCGACCATGCCACCGGCCACCGACGTCCGGCGGGGCCCGGCCGACCACAGGGGCGGCGCCGTCGACTATCGGAGGGCACACCGAAACGTGAAGCGTTTACGTGCGTTGACGGGCCCACCCCCTGGTCGAAGAGTGGGGCGTCCGCCGACCGGCTCGCTGACGACCCGGCCATCGGCTCATCAAGGAGGAACGATGACCCCCCCACCCCAGCTCCGACGCGGGCGCCCCCTGGTCGCACGCGGCGCCTCCGCCCTCGCGATCGTCGCGCTCGCCGTCACGACGGCCGCGGCGATCCCGGCGCAGGCCGCCGGCTCGACCCTCCAGGAGGCCGCCGCGCAGAGCGGCCGCTACTTCGGCACCGCGATCGCCGCCGGCCGCCTCAGCGACTCCACGTACTCCACCATCGCGAACCGTGAGTTCAACATGATCACGGCCGAGAACGAGATGAAGATGGACGCGACGGAGCCCAACCAGAACCAGTTCAACTACAGCCAGGGCGACCGGATCCTCAACTGGGCCAAGCAGAACGGCAAGCAGGTCCGCGGGCACGCGCTCGCGTGGTACTCCCAGCAGCCGGAGTGGATGAAGCGCATGGAGGGACCCTCGCTGCGCAGCGCGATGGTCAACCACGTCACGCAGGTCGCGACCCACTACAAGGGCCAGATCTACGCCTGGGACGTCGTGAACGAGGCGTTCGCCGACGGCAGCTCCGGCGGCCGCCGCGACTCCAACCTGGAGCGCACCGGCAGCGACTGGATCGAGGTGGCCTTCCGTGCCGCGCGCGCCGCCGACCCGGGCGCGATCCTCTGCTACAACGACTACAACATCGACGACTGGTCGCACGCCAAGACCCAGGGCGTCTACCGCATGGTCCGTGACTTCAAGCAGCGCGGCGTGCCGATCGACTGCGTCGGCCTGCAGTCGCACTTCAACCCGCAGAGCCCGGTCCCGGCCAACTACCAGACGACGATCGAGAGCTTCGCCGCCCTCGGCGTCGACGTGCAGATCACCGAGCTCGACATCGAGGGCTCCGGCTCGGCGCAGGCGGAGAACTTCCGCAAGGTGACCCAGGCCTGCCTCAACGTCGCCCGCTGCACCGGCATCACGGTGTGGGGCGTGCGTGACACGGACTCGTGGCGTGCCTCGGGCACCCCGCTGCTGTTCGACGGCAACGGCAACAAGAAGCAGGCGTACACCTCGGTGCTCAACACGCTGAACGCGGCGAGCCCGACCACGCCGCCGCCCACGACGCCGCCGCCGACGACCCCGCCGCCGACGACGCCCCCGCCCACGACCCCGCCGCCCACCACGCCGCCGCCGACGACCCCGCCGCCGGTGACGGGCAGCTGCTCCGCCGCCCTGACCATCGCCAACGCGTGGCCGGGTGGCTACCAGGGCACGGTCACGGTCACGGCCGGCTCGTCGTCCCTCAACGGGTGGCGGGTGACCCTGCCGGGTGACGTCTCCACGAACAACGTGTGGAACGGCGTGGTCTCCGGCAACGTCGTGAGCAACGCGCCCTACAACGGCTCCGTCGGAGCCGGGCAGTCGACGACCTTCGGGTTCATCGGTCAGGGTTCCGCCCCGAGCGGCGCCACGCTGACCTGCGGCTGACACGCTCCACCTGACCGGCCCGCACCGGTCACCACGACGACGGCGCTGCACCCCCGGGGTGCGGCGCCGTCGTCGTGCGCCCTCGTGCGCGAGGGGTCGGCCCGGCCTCGTGCTCCCGCAGGCAGCGCCGCCTCGTAGCATCGACGCGTGCCACCCCGCTCGCCCCTGCCGGCACGCCACGGCCTCGACGCCGCCCGCCTGTGCACCCCGCCCCCCGCCCGCGGGGTCCCCGCGGCGTGGCCCACGATGGGCGCCTGGTTGCGTCACCGGCTCCCCACGCACGTCGACGTCGCCGGGATGCTCGCGGCGGGCGAGTTCGTGGACGAGGACGGCCGCGCGCTGCGGGACGACGACCCGTTCGTCCCCGCGCGGCACGTGTGGTTCCACCGGGTCCTGCGCGAGGAGCCCGTGGTCCCCGGGACGATCCACGTGGTGCACCGTGACGAGCGGCTCGTCGTGGTCGACAAGCCCCCGTTCCTCTCGACCATCCCCCGCGGACGGCACATCGTGCAGAGCGTCGTCGTGCGGCTGCGCGCCGAGCTGGACCTGCCCGAGCTCTCGCCGCTGCACCGCCTCGACCGCGGGACGTCCGGGGTCCTCCTGCTCGCCATCGAACGACGCTGGCGCGGCGCCTACCAGACGGCCTTCGAGCGCCGCGCGATGGACAAGACGTACCGCGCGCTGGCACCGCTGCGCGCCGACCTGGAGCTGCCCACGGTGGTGCGCAACCACCTGCGCAAGGTGCGCGGGACCCCGCGTGCCGAGGTCGTGCCGGACGCCCCGGTCAACGCCGAGACGCTCGTCGAGCTCGAGCGTGAGGTCGACGGCCTGGGGGTCTACCGCCTGACCCCCCGCACCGGGCGCACGCACCAGCTGCGCCTGCACCTGGCGGGGCTCGGCATCCCGATCGAGGGTGACCCGCTGTACCCGGTGCTCCGCGACGTCGACCTCGACGACTTCCGCGAACCGCTGCAGCTGCTGGCGGCCGAGATCGCGTTCACCGACCCGGTGGACGGGCGGCGCCGGCAGTTCCGTGCGGTGCGGGAGCTGCCGCTGACGACGCAGGCCGGCGAGGACCGCACCGGCGACTGACGCCGTGCGGTGACCGTCCTGCCATCACCTGCTCCGACGGCTCCCGCTCAGACGGCGCGGCGGCGGCGCGACAGGACCAGCAGCCCGGTCCCCGCGGCGAGCGACGACGCCGCCAGCAGCGCCAACGGAATCTCGCCCGGCACCCCGGTAGCCGCCAGCTGCACCGGGCGAGCGGTGGCGCGGGCCGGCGCGGCGGTCGACGGCGCGGCGGCCGGGGCGCCGGGGGCGGGAGCTGCCGGCGCGGGGGCGGGAGCTGCCGGCGCGGGGGCGGCGGGGGCAGGAGCCGCAGCAGCGTTCGCCGCGTCCGTGGCACGGGCGACGAACTGGCCGTTGACGATGAACTCCCGCAGCGCGGCCTGAGGGCCCGCCAGCGCCGTCTGCGTCGCCTGCCACAGCACCGGCGACGACTCCTGCGTGATCACGTCGAGGATGCGGGCGGCCGCCAGCCGGTCGTCCAGGACCTGCGCCGCGCGCAGGCCGTTCGTGAGGAACTCCGTCCACACCGCGGGGTCGTCGCTGGCCAGTGCCCGCTGAACGCCCGCGTCGACGTAGGGCTCCGTGGCCGTGCTGATCAGACGCGAGAGCCGGATCCTCTCGTCGGCGTGGAACGCCGCCAGGTACCCGCCGTCGACGAACGCCCGAAGGTCCTCGTCGGGCCCGGCCAGCGCCCGGGTCGCCGCAGCGCTCAGCGCGGGGCCGTCCGGGGACCCGGCGAGGGCCTCGACCCAGGCGCGGTACTCGTCGTCCGTCGTGCCCGTGAACCCTGCCAGGACGAACGCCCTGTGGTCCGCGGCCTCGTCCGCCGCGGCAGGGAGCGCACCGATCCCGAGACCCGCCACCACCAGCACCACCGCGACCAGCAGCGACCGCATCAGCTCCCGCACGCACGCACCTTTCGTCATCCCCCTGCACCTGACGGTGCGGTGCCCATGGACGGGCATCCGCGCGGCACTGTATCCGGGTTCGTCACCCGGATGTGTGGCGTTTCACCGCTCTTGTCCAGGTCGGTGGCGCGGTGCGCCAGGAGCCGGCCCTCGGCACACCGGGGCGCGGGCGCCGGGCGTCAGCCCGCGGTCTCCCCGGCGCGGCGCCGCCGGCCGCGCGCGGTCTCCCCTGCGCCGGACGTCCGGCCGTCCGGGGGCGCCTGGTCGGCGGCCCGGTGCGGCAGGGCGAACGTCACCGCGACGCCGACCAGCAGGACGCCGGCGGCGACGCCCGTCGTGATGCGGCTGGCCTGGACGAGCGCCAGCTCGGCCTCGACGGCCGCGTCGGCGGTCGAGGGGTCGGCTGCGAGCGCAGGGATCCCGGCGCCCGCCGAGTCGTGGACGACGTCGACGACCTGCTCCTGCACCTCGGTCGGCAGGCCGGTGTCGTCCAGCCGCGCCTCGGTCTGCGAGGTCATGGTCGAGATGAGCAGACCACCGAGGAGGGCGACGCCCAGGGCGGACCCGAGCTGCCGGATCGTCGTCTGGAAGCCGGACGCCTGGCCGCTCTCCGCGACCGGGACGTCGACGAGGATGACGCTCGTCAGCTGCGCGGTGGCCATGCCGACCCCGACCCCGTAGAGGAACAGCCAGGCGGCGATGGCCGCACCGGGGATCGTCAGGCTCATCGTGAGCGCCAGGCCTCCGATGGCGACGGCCTCGAGCACCAGCCCGATCCGCACGACCCTGGTCTGGCCGAGGCGCGCGGCCAGCCGCGGCGTCGCACCGGACACGAGGAACGTGCCGAGGGCGAGCCACAGCACGATCCAGCCGGTGCCCAGCGCGGAGTACCCGAGCGCGCCCTGCAGCAGCAGCGGCAGCGTGAACAGCAGGCCGAACTCCCCGGCCGCCACGATGAGCGCGGCGGTGATGCCGTAGCGGAACGACGGGATGCCCAGCAGCGTGAGGTCGACGAGCGCGACCTTTCCCTGGCGCACCCGCCGCCGCTCGACGACGACGAACAGCGCCACGAGCAGCACGCCGAGCGCGAGCGCGACGGGGACGGGCGACAGGTCGCCGGCGTCGGTGAGCCACCAGCCGTAGTAGTCGCCCTCGATGAGCCCGAAGACGATGCCGGCCAGGCCGATGCTGGACAGCAGCACCCCGGGGACGTCCGCGCCGCGCTGCAGGGAGGGGTCGCGCGTCTCGTCCAGGGTCCTGGCGATGCCCACGAGCGCGAGCAGGCCGAACGGGATGTTGAGCCAGAAGGCCCACCGCCACGACACGTCGGTGGCCAGCCACCCGCCGATCAGCGGCCCGACGGCGGCCATGCCGCCGATGGTCGAGCCCCAGATGGCGAAGGCGATGCCGCGCGCCCGGCCGGTGAACATCGCGTTCAGCGTGGACAGGGTGCTGGGCAGCACCATCGCGGCGCCGAGACCCTGCACGAGCCGGGACGCGATCAGCATGGCCGGGCTGGTGGCCGCGCCGGCACCGAGGCTGGCGAGCATGAACACGACAAGCCCGATCGCGTACAGCCGCTTGCGGCCGTACAGGTCGCCGATCCGCCCCACCGTGAGCATGAGGGAGGCGAAGACGAGCGAGTAGATGGCGTTCATCCACTGCGCCCCGGCGGAGTCCAGACCGAGGTCCTCGATCACCACCGGGAGGGCGACGTTGACGATCGTCGCGTCCATGATGACCAGGGAGACCCCGAGGGACAGCGTTCCCATCGCGAGCCAGTGGCGACGGGTGATGACGGTGGACTCGCTCATGCTGCGCTCCTCGATCCACCGGTGGTGCACCGGCGCGTCCAGCCTAGGTTATCGACGCAGCGTCGGTAAAACTGGGCGGGTCGGTGCGGCTCCCGGCGTGCCGCAGGACGTCGACCCCGATGAGCGGACGCGCCCCCGACGGTCGACACCCCAAAGCCCTCGAGAAGGAGCCGCCATGCTCACCCAGGTCGCCGACGCCACGCACGTGCACACGAGCGGGTTCGTCCTCAGCAACGCCGTCCTCGTCGAGGGCACGGCCGGTGCGCTGCTCGTCGACCCCGGGGTGACGAGCAGCGAGATCGACTGCCTCGCCGCCGACGTCGGGGCGCTCGGCACGACCGTGGTCGCGGCGTTCTCCACGCACCCCGACTGGGACCACGTGCTGTGGCGGCCGGCGCTCGGGGACGTCCCGCGCTACGCGACCGCCCGGGCCGCCGACACCATGGCCGGGGTGCTGCGCGACCCGCAGACGCTGGTCCGCATCGCCGATCACCTGCCGCCCGAGATCCACGGGCAGGTCCCCCTGGAGCTGCTCGGGCTGCTGACCCCGCTGCCGGACGCCACGACGCACCTGCCGTGGGACGGGCCGCGCGCCCGCGTCGCCGAGCACCGCGCGCACGCATCCGGTCACGCCGCCCTGCTCGTCGAGGAGCAAGGGGTCCTCGTCGCGGGGGACATGCTGTCCGACGTCTTCGTCCCCATGCTGGACCTGGACTCCGACGGCGACCCGGTCACGGAGTACCTCGCCGCGCTCGACCTGCTCGAACGCGTAGCTGCGGACGCGGACGTCGCCGTCCCGGGGCACGGGACCGTCGCCCGCGGCCCGGCGATCGGCGCCCGGATCGCCCTCGACCGGGCCTACGTGCACGCACTGCGGGACGGCGAGGACCCCGACGACCCCCGGATCGGGTCGTCCGCGCCGCAGGGGTGGGAGTGGGTCACGGGCATCCACGAGTGGCAGGCGGAGCGGCTGGGTCGCTGACCCCGCCGCGCCGCCCGCCCTCGTCGCGGGTCAGGCGCCGCAGACCTCGTCCGGCGCGACGACGACGTCGACCCTGCCGCCACCGGGACGGAACGTGACGCACCGTTCCTCCTCGACCGCGCCCGTCGAGTCCACGCTGCGGTAGCCGAGGGTCTGCCGGTCGGCGCGCTTCAGGCGGAGCGGAGCGTCGTACGTGGTCCACTCCCCGCCGTCGAGCCGGTACTCGGTGCGGGCGAGGGTGGCCGGTGCCGTGACCTGGGCGTCGAGC